>Ga0307374_10001863_pt1 | contig 38577 bp, 41 predicted proteins | sample OX3MG_FD_202532 | JGI IMG/M metagenome (GOLD analysis project Ga0307374, IMG submission 202532) | Soil microbial communities from Risofladan, Vaasa, Finland - OX-3 | ecosystem: Environmental > Terrestrial > Soil > Coastal area > Acid sulfate soil | place: Finland: Risofladan, Vaasa | collected... | reverse complement strand
ACACATGGACTTTGGCTATCCCGAGATGTTTCGCGATGGGATGAGGCAGGCGGTTGCGTCGCTCGAACAGTATGTCGCGAGTCAGCCGTCGAGCTTCTGGCAAGCGATGATGCCCGCCGGGCCCGCCGCGAGTCCTGTGAAGTGAGGCGTGGTTTGATTAAATCGGTGAGTGCGCTTGCCGCAATCGTCGCCGGTGTCATCGCGCTGGGCGGTCTCGCGGATGCCGCGCACGCCGATGATACGGCGGTGGGTGCGACTCAGGTCCACTTCTTTACTCCCGCATTTCCGGCCGGAGCGCCGAGCAACGGATCATGCTGGACCGGTTCGATTGCGGTTACGCGGCCGGGCGCGTGGCGATGCATGATCGGCAACGCTATTCACGATCCGTGCTTTCAGGTGCCGCCTCATCGTGGAGTTGTGGTATGCGACGCGAATCCGGCGACCAATCAAGCCGGATTCGTGCTCAAGCTGACCAAGCCGCTGCCGCAAGAAGCGCCGCCGGCTTCCGAAAGTAGCGAGCCATGGATCATGCAGCTAGCCGATGGGTCGGTCTGCGAGCCGTTCACCGGAACCATGCCGATGGTCGCCGGCGACGCCGCGCGATGGTATTGCTTCGATCCGTCCGCGCCGATGAGCGGCCCGGCGCGCAGCCGCGGCCTGGTGACGAAGATTCATCATGCGCAGGTATGGACGGTGGATCGCTACGCGGAGTCGCAAGCCGGACCGCCCGGCGAGACCGGCACCCGGCGCGTTCGCGCACAGCGCGTTGGCGTGGTCAAAGTCTGGGAATAGCCGCGGCTGATTTCCGCGCGCGCTACTTTCGGAGCTTGCGCAACTGACGCGACGTCAGCATCCATCGCAACTGCGCGCCGCCGCGTTCCGGGCGAGCAGGAACCTCGAGCGCGATCAGTCCGCCCTTTTTCAGGTTGATGTTTGCAGCCCCCGGCGCCGCGGTCATTAGCAGCGAGGCGATCGCACTCAGTTGCGGTTCGTGGCCGACGATCATCACGCGGCGATGTTTCGCAAACGCGCGCAAAGCCGCGATCGCCTCTTGCGGCGGGACGCCGGTGGCCAGCGCGGGAACCACTTGCGGCGGCGGATCGTTCGCGTACGCGGCGGCGACAACCTCCGCGGTTTCGGTGGCCCGCGCGAGCGGGCTGGTCAGAATCACGTCGAACTTGAGGCCGAGCGCGCGCATTGCGTCAGCGCTGTCGCGAAGTTTCTCGCGTCCGCGCGCGGTCAGCTTGCGTGCGCCGTCGTCGCCGTCCGCGGGAGCATCCTCCGCGATTCCGTGTCTTAGAATGTAGAGTATCATTTTGCCGATTCCGTCGGAGGGGTCGCGGAGTTTGAGTTCCCACGACGCTTCGCGTGCCCGCGGCGCCGCGTTTCATCGATCGCATCTTTCATGATCCCGTTGCGCGCGAATTTTCGCCACGCCTTGACGCATCGCCGTCCGAGCTTGCGCTCGCGCCGGCGCAGCGATTCAGCCATCGCACCCGCGGCGAGCACGGCTTCGGCTGGCGCGCCTTCGGCGTTCGCGTAGGCAATCAGCCATGCGATCGCGACAATGGTGTCGTTGAACGAGCCGAGCAGCTCTTGCAGCGCCTCGAGCCGGATGAGCGCCTTGCGATGACGCTTCCCGCCCATCGCGGCTAACATCTCGAGCGCGTAGCGCGCGCGCTTGACCCGCACCCGCAGGCGATGGACCGTCTCGGGTATCGAAGTCTCGGTCAATTGCGCGCCAGCGCGCGATGTCGCGCGCGCCATTCGCGCCACGATCGCCCCGGCTGCGGGACCCAGCGGCGCCGACGAAGGCGCAATCCGCAGGCGAGGTTTTCGCAAGCGCGCCAGCGTAGCCGCATAGCGTGGCGATTCCAGGACTGCGCTGAGTTCGACGAGCGCAAGGCGGCGCGAAACCTCGAGTTCGGAATACAGCGGCGGCAGCATCGCGGCCAGCTTCGGAGTGAGTTTCGGTGCTCGCGCCCTAATCGCGCCGCCGATCACGTCGCATTCGCGAACCTTGCCCGCGCTCAGGGCCAGCCACGGCAAATCGCGGCGCAGCAGCGCGGCTTGGCCAGCGTGGATGACGCCGGAGAACATTTCGATTGCGGCGCGCAGCCGGCGCGACGCCACGCGCATCTGATGAATTGGTTCGATCTCGCCGGCCGCTGCGGCGGCGCGCTCGCGCTCAAGGCTGTCGGCGCCCAAGGCGAGCGCGGCCTGCGCTGCGGCGCCAAGGCTGTCTTCGGGCACGAGGCGCAGCTTTTGCGAGTCGGGCTGGGCGGCAGCCTCCACGCGTCATTCCTTGCGGGCGGAAGCCGCGGCGCCGGCGCGCGCAGGCTCCGCGATTTTCAAATAGTCGGCGAGGTACTTTTTGAGATCGGCCTGGACTTCCTCGATCGGTGCGCGCGCGTCAATCGACACGAAGCCGAACTCCGCCGCCAGACGCCGATACTCCTCGATAAGCCTGCTCTGATAGCGCTGGAACGAGTCGAACAAATCCGTGCCCAGCGCCAGATGCATCCCGGATTCCCAGTAATCCATTCCCTTGCCGTGCACCACTCGCGGAATCAGCGTTTCGACATCGATGTCGAGATAGAGCACGAGGTCCGGAACCAGGGCAACGCCGAACAGCTCGCGGCTCCAATCCGGATCGGCGCCCATCACGTTGTTGCGCGCGAACGCGGTGTACATATAGCGGTCGGCGATTACGATGAAGCCCGCTTGCAGCGCGGGCAAAATCTCGTGCTCGAGCCGATCGGCGAAGTCGGCGGCGTAGAGCAGGCTGAAGGTGTTCACGGTGAGCTGATGGCCCGCCTTCGCTTCATTGATAGTTTCCGAGAGCAGCGGCGAGCGCGTCCATCCGGTGTTGCTGACCGCGTAACCCTCGAGTTCGAGCCACGGACGAAGCAAGTCGATCTGCGTCGAGCGGCCGACGCCGTCGGTGCCCTCGATCGCGATCAGATGTCCGGGCAGGCGCTTTTCCCGGAGGTAGGGCAGCCCGTGCCCGTACCAGGTCTTAGCGCGTTTTGATCGCATGATTGTTCCTCGCCCGCTCGCGATCGTAGTCGCGCAACACATCCTGCACCATCTTGCGGAAGCCGCGCTGCTGCACCGGGATTTCGCCGGTTGCATCGATCGTGCGTAGCCCGAACTCGCCGGTCAGTTGATCGTAAATCTCGAGCACGCGGCTCTGAAACAGCCGGAAGCTTTCGACCGGATCGGCGGACAGGCCAACGTCCATCCCCGCCTCGTGATACTTGAGCTTGGCGCGGCCCGAGAGCAGGCGCTCAAGCGAAACTTCGATCGGCACGCGGAAGTAGAGCGTCAGGTCGGGCTTAAGCGCGAACTTGTACACCGCGCGGACCCAATCGGGGTGCACGCCGCGCGCCACGTCGCGCGCAAACGCCGTAAACACATAGCGGTCCGCCAGCACCACCATCCCGGCCTTCAACGGCGGCAGAATCTGGTAGGTCAGGCGGTCGGCGAAATCGACTGCGTGCAGCAGGCTGAAAGTCGTCGGCGTGAGCAGATTCTTTTTCTTGCCGCGGCTCATCGAACGCCGCACCAGGCGCGAGGAATTCCATTCGGTGAAGATGACCGGATAGCCGCGCGCGCGCAGCCATCGTTCGAGCAGCCTGAGCTGAGTCGATTTGCCTGATCCGTCGATTCCTTCGACGGCGATCAACCGCCCCGGATATCCATGCGGCGCGCTTAGCAGACTCTGTGCGGGCGCGGGCGCGCCTGCCGCGGCAGGCGCGCCGTTGTGCGCCGCGCTCAGCGCTCCAGCGTCACCTGGCGGTCCAGCAGGCGTGACAGCAGATCCGTCCTTCTCTCGCATGTCCATAGTTCGAGGTCGGCTTTTTCCCTGTTTGAATCGACCCCGATAATAAGCCGACCGGGGGAGTAACGCATCTCGATATTTTTAACCACACCGAAGTGACTGCGGTCCAGCGCGTCGGCAACGCGCAAAATCGCGGCAAACGCGCGCACGATCTTGCGCTGCGCCGGCGCCAGCGCGCTCAGCTCCGGCGAATCGAGCTTGGGCGCCTGTTTACGATGCCCGCGCGCGGCCTGCGCCACGACTTCGATTTCGCCCGGATCGAAACCGAACAATTCCGCATTCTTGATTAGATAATACGAGTGGCGGTTGTGTCGATCGTGATCGATCGCGTGTCCAACGTCATGCAGCAGCGCCGCATATTCGAGCAGCTCGCGCGATTTTCGGGCCAGCCCCAGAACCGGCGCGGTTGCGTCAAACAGCTTGAGCGCGAGTTTTGCAACCTGTTTGCCGTGCTCGTTGGTTCCGGAAAACCGCGCTGCCACCGCTTTGACCGAGCGCCGCCGCGCATCTTCCGCGCTATGGTGGAACGCGGTGCGCATCTGGCTGAGAATCAATCCCTCACGCAGCGCCCACGTGCAGGCAACCAGCTCGGGCGCGCCCGAGCGGCGGACTATAAAGTCAACCAGCGCACCCGCGGCAGGCATCAGGTCAACTCTTTTCGCGTCCATTCCGGGCAGCTCGGCGCGCAGCGCCGCGTTGGCCGATACGAGGTCGCGCGCCAAGGCCGCGATTTCCGCCGCCGACGCGCTCGCGCCGTGCAGCCTGCCCAGCTCTTCGCCGCGCGCCGCCCGCGCCATCGCGACCAGAGTGTTGATCGTGCCCGAGGTTCCGATTGCGCGGACGATCTTGGCCTTGCGCGCCTTGCGCAGCAGCTCTCCGGATTCGCTCTCGAGGTGCTTTTCCAGACGCCGAAGCTGCGCGCGGCTGGGCGGATCTTCGGTCAAGTAGCGCTCGGCAAGCCGCGCCGCGCCGAGCTTCAAGCTATGCATCCAGAGCGGGACGCCGTCGCGCACCAGCACCAGCTCGACGCTGCCGCCGCCCACATCGACCAGCAGGTGCGGTCCGCCGTCAAGTCCGAGCGCATGACGCGCGGCCATGAAGATCAGGCGCGCCTCCTCGGTTCCGGATATCACCTGGACCGCGATTCCGGTCTCGCGCCGGATACGGCGGATGAACGCGGTCCGGTTGCGCGCCTCGCGCACCGCGCTGGTGGCGACCGCGCGCATCTTTTCCACCTTGCGCACGCGCGCGAGCTTTCCGAAGTTGGTAAGCGCGCGCACCGCAAGATCCATCGCTTCGTCGGTGAGCTTGCCGGTGGTGAAGGAGCGGCGCCCCAGACGCACCATCTCCTTGACCCGATCGACCACCTCGACCCGGCCCTCGCGGGTGGCGTCGGCAACGATCATATGGACGGAATTTGATCCGACGTCGATCGCGGCAAGCCGCATGGAAAGAGCGTAGCCGCAAAAGCTCGCGATGTCATCATCATGGCCGCGAAATCAGCGCGAAAATTTCTCCCCACGGCTCGATTAATCCGCGCGAAATGTTACGGTGCGATTACGCGCTCGCGCGCCGATGCCTCGGCGCACGCACTTCGCTAGAATGAACCGGTTACTCTTCAGGCAATCAGTTGGCAGCGGCAACCAAAGCGGCGATCGAACAAGTCGAGTACGGACCGTCGGCGCATAAATGGCTGGTCGCGGTCGCGGTGATGCTCGGCACCACGCTCGAGGTGCTCGATACCTCGATCGTCAATGTCGCGCTGCCGCATATGCAGGGCACGTTCTCCGCCAGCGTCGATGAAATTGCATGGGTGCTGACGAGCTACCTGGTCGCCAACGGGATCATGATCCCGATGACCGGCTGGATTTCTTCGCGTTTTGGCCGCAAGCGCTACTTCCTGACCTCGGTCGCCGTGTTCGTGGTGGCCTCGGCGATGTGCGGCGCGGCGCAATCGCTCGACCAGATGGTCCTGTTCCGGCTGATCCAGGGAGCGGCGGGCGCCGCGATGGTTCCGTCGTCGCAGGCGATCCTGATGGAGACGTTCCCGCCCAACGAGCAGCAGCTCGCGATGGCGATGTGGGGAGTGGGCCTGATGGTCGCGCCGATCATGGGGCCGACGCTGGGCGGATGGATCACCGATAACTGGAACTGGCGCTGGAACTTCTATATCAACATCCCGGTCGGCACGCTCGCCTTTCTGATGGTCACGTGGTTCGTTTACGATCCCGCCTACATGCGCGAACGCCGCGCGCGCGGCGGCAAGGTCGATTACCTCGGGATGGTGCTGCTGGTGGTGAGCCTGGGGCTGATGCAGATCGTGCTCGATCGCGGCCAGCGCGCGGATTGGTTCAACTCGGCGTGGGTGGTTTATGCGACCGCGACATCAGCAATCGCGGCGCTATGGTTCGTGCTGCACGAATTGCGCTACGCCGATCCAATCCTGGATCTGCGCATCCTCAAGATTCCGGTGTTCAGCTTTTCGGTTTCGCTGATCGTCGCCATGAGCTTCGCGCTCTACGGCACCGGCCTGCTCAACCCGATCTTCCTGCAGGATTTCCTGGGCTACAACGCATGGAAGGCCGGACTGGTGCTCGCGCCGCGCGGACTCGGCACGATGGCGGCGATGCTGCTAGTCGGACAGCTCGCTCGCCTGCGTTTCGACACGCGCCCGCTTATCGGACTCGGGTTCGTGCTGATGGCGTCGGCGCTGTGGTCGATGTCGCACTGGGACCTGCAGGTCAGCATGTGGATCGTTATCTGGCCGAGCATCGTGATGGGCCTTGGGATGGGAATGATCTTCCCGACCTTGTCGGCGACCACGCTCTCTTGCGTCAAGCGCGAACGAATCGGTTACGCGGCCAGCCTCTACAACCTGATGCGCAACGCCGGCGCCGCGATCGGCATCTCGTACATGACCACCGCGCTGGTCAACCACGAGCAGGTGCATCAGTCGTACCTGGTCGAGCACTTTTCGGTCTTCGACGCCTGGAAAATGAGCGCGGCGGGATCGCGCACTCCGGGTGCGGTCCCGTTTCACTATCTGCCGCAGATGATCACCGGCCAGAAACAGGGCCTGGGGATGATCTATGACATGATCCAGGCGCAGGCGGCGATGCTGTCTTTCAACGATATCTACCGCGTCCTGATGATGACGATGATCATCCTGATCCCGAGCTTTCTGCTGCTGCGCAAGCCCGAGAACACCGGCGGCAGCTCGATGGCCCATTAGCCGGGGCTATGCTCAAGCGCACGCTCGAAGGCGGCCAGGCCGGCCGCGTCGAACAGGACGAACTCGACCCGCACGAGGGTCGTCGGACCGCCAAGATGCGCCCGCACCTCGTCGAGCATCGCGCGCGCGCATCGATCGAGCGGGAAACCGGCTATTCCGGTTCCGATCGCCGGAAACGCGATCGACTTAAGTCCTTTCTCGTTCGCGCGTTTAAGCGAATTGCGCGTTGCGGCGCGCAGATTCGCTTCGGTCGTGCGCCCGCCGAGATTCATGCTGGCGGCGTGGATTACGAATTTCGCGGGCAGACGCCCGGCGCCGGTAAGCGCCGCCTCGCCCAGAGCGATCGGTCCGAGCTGGTCGCATTCGCGCTGAATCGACGGACCGCCCTTGCTCCGAATCGCGCCGGCGACTCCGCCGCCGAGGATCAGATCGTTGTTCGCCGCATTCACAATCGCGTCCGTCCGAGCCTCAGTCAGATCGCCCAGGCTCATCTTCACCTTGGCCCGCCATCCGGTGCCCATCGCAATCCTCCCTCGCGACGCGCCGCGTGTGCGCCTGACATCTGCTATTATCTCGCAATCCGCGACGATCCAAATGCGAGCGGCGGAGAATTCGATGAAGCGGGGCAGGGTGCGGACGGGTGCGATTGCAATTGCGCTGTGCGCGATCGTTGCGAGCGCCTGCGCGCGGCCGGTGCGCGAGCGGGCGCCGGGGACGATTCAAGTTGATATTGAAAGCTCGCCGACCTCGACCGACCCACGCTTCGCGACCGACGCGATCTCCTCGCGCGTGAACGAGCTGGTGTTCGATTCGCTGGTCAAAGTGTCGCGCGACGGGGAATTCGCCGGCGACCTTGCCGAGCGAATCGAGCGTCCCGATCCGACCACAATAATTTTCCACCTGAAGCATGGGGTTCGCTTCGGCGACGGCCGCGAACTGACCGCGCGCGATGTGAAGTTCACCTACGATTCGATCCTCGCGCCCGGCTCGATGTCGGCCAAGCGCGCCGGAATGATCGAACTTGCATCGGTAACCGCCCCGGACGATTACACGGTCACGATGACGACGCGCCATCCGTACGCCCCGGCGCTGGAAATCGCGATGCAGGGAATCGTGCCCGCCGGAACTCCGCTGCCCGCAAGGAGCACCGCGTCCGCGCCGCCCGGGAGCGGGCCGTTTGCGATGCTGTCCTACCGTCGCGACGAATCGGTTACATTAGTGCGAAATCCGCACCACGCCGCGCCGCCAGGCGCCGCGCGCGAAATCCTGTTCAAGGTGGTCCCGGATCCGACCGTCCGCGCGCTCGAACTTGCGGAAGGGATTTGCGGCCTGTCCGAGAACAATATCGAAGCCGCCGTTTTGCCGTGGCTCGCGGATCATAAGGCGCTGGAAATCAGTAATACGCCCGGAACGACGTACAAATACCTGGCCTTCAATTTCCGCGACCCGCGCCTGCGCGACCTGCGCGTGCGACGCGCGATCGCATACTCAATCGACCGCGCGGCAATAGTCAATTCGATGCTGCGCGGAACCGCGCGCGTCGCGACCGGGATGCTCGCGCCGGAGAGTTGGGCATACGACGGCAACGCGGTCAGCTATGGCTACGATCCCGCGGCGGCGCGCCGCCTCCTCGACGAGGCCGGTTACCGTGCTGACGCAGGCGGAATGCGCAATTTGCGCTTCGAGTACAAGACCACGCCCGAGGGCGCGCGGTTGGCCGAGGTTTTCCAGGCGATGCTCAAGCGGGTCGGAATTACGCTCGACGTGCGCACGCTCGAATGGGCGACTTACTACGGCGACATCCAGCGCGGAAATTTCCAGTTGACTTCGCTGCAGTGGGTCGGAATCGAGGATCCGAATTACTATTACATGGTATTCGACTCCGCGATGGCGCCGCCGCACGGCAGCACCAATCGCGGTTATTACTCAAATACTGAAATGGACGCATTGGTTGAGGCCGGCCAGCGAACGATCGATCCCGCCGCGCGCAAGGAGATCTACGCCCGCGTGCAGCAACTTGCCGCCGATGATCTTCCTTACGTTTCGCTGTGGTGGGTCAACACCGTCGCGGTGCTCAACCGCGATCTCGGCGGATTCGATCCTTACCCCAACGGCAGCCTGCGCTCGCTCGCGCAGGTAACGCTTGTCACGCCCGGCGGCGCGGAGCCCGCGCAATGATCCGCTACCTGATTCGCCGGATGCTCGCGCTGATCCCGGTCGCGCTCGGCGTCGCGACGCTGACCTTCGCGCTGATTCATCTGGTGCCCGGAGATCCGGTCGTCGCGATGCTCGGCGATACGGCGGCGCCCGCCGATCTGGCGGGGATGCGCCATCAGCTCGGCCTCGACCGCCCGCTGGCCGTGCAGTACGCGACGTTCATTGCGGGTCTGGCGCATGGCGACCTTGGCGAATCGATCTCGTATCGTCAGCCGGTCGCGCGACTGATCGCAGAGCGCTTTCCGGCGACGCTCGAGCTTGCGGGAGCCGGGCTCCTGGTCGCCGTCTTGATCGCTTTCCCGCTTGGATTCATCGCGGGCGCAAATCCGGGCAGCGCGGGCGACGTGGGTGCGATGGGATTCGCGATTCTCGGAATCTCGGTGCCGCACATCTACCTCGGCCCATTGCTGATGATCCTGTTCTCGCTCGATCTGCGATGGTTCCCGCTGACCGGACGCGGGGGACTCGCGCATCTGGTGCTGCCCGCCGTCACGCTTGGAACGGCGCTCGCCGCGATTATTGCGCGGATGCTGCGGCAGAGCCTGATCGCGGTGCGCGCCAGCGACTACATGCGCACCGCGCTCAGCAAGGGGCTGAGCCCGACTGCCGCGCTTTTGCGCCACGGGCTTCGCAACGCGCTCACGTCGGTGGTCACCCTGCTTGGGCTTCAGCTCGGCGGCCTTCTGACCGGAGCGCTGATCGTCGAGATGATCTTTTCCTGGCCGGGGCTGGGCCGGATGCTGATCGCGGCGATCAGCGCGCGCGATTATCCGCTCGTGGAGGGTTGCGTTCTCACCTTCGCGCTCAGCTACGTCGTGGTGAACATGACGACCGATTTCGTCTATGCGATGGTCGATCCGCGGGTGAGTCTGAAGTGAGTGGTCTGGCAAAAAACCCCTCGCTCGCTGTGGGTGGTGCGATTGTCGCGATACTGATCGTTGCCGCGCTGTTCGGCCCCGAGATAGCGCATCGCGATCCGCTGGCGATCGATCTCGCGAGCGCGCTCGCGGCGCCGAGCCTTGCGCATCCATTCGGATGCGACGCGCTCGGCCGCGACGTTTTCGCGCGCGTGATGTGGGGCGCGCGCCTTTCTCTGGGCGTCTCGACCTCGGTGGTGTTTCTTTCCCTGATTGTCGGCGGGTTGATCGGCGGAGCGTCCGCGCTGGCCGGCGGACGCGTCGATAACCTGGTGATGCGCGCAGTCGATATCGTACTGGCGTTTCCCGGAATTCTGCTCGCGATCGCGATGGCGGCGATACTCGGGCCGGGCTTGATCGATCTGGTGATCGCGCTGACCGCGATGGGCTGGACCGGATTTGCGCGGCTGGTTCGCGGCGAGGTGCTGTCGCTGCGCGAGCGCGAATACGTACACGCCGCGAATGCCCTGGGCGCGCGTCCTTCGCGGGTGCTGATTCGCCATCTGCTGCCGGCGGTGGCTGGCCCGGTCGCGGTTCAGGCAACATTTGGAATCGGCGGAATAATCGGCGCCGAAGCCGCGCTCTCGTTTCTGGGACTCGGTGCGCTCCCGCCCACGCCGAGCTGGGGCAACATGCTCGACGCGGGCCGCGAGTTTCTGTTGATCGCGCCGCACCTGACAACGGCCCCGGGCGTCGCAATCGGCGTTGCGATCCTGGGCTTCAACCTGCTCGGCGACGGACTGGCCGCACTGGCCGGCCGTTCGGGATGATTTGATTCTCACGCGTACGCGGGTATGCGCGAGCGCGAGACTTCATGCTAGACGTTCATCAACCGGCGCGCGCGGCCGGACAACTGAATGAGTCGCAAGTGTCAATGATATGGAAGTTCAGGAATTGACCGAGCGCCTGGCGCGCTTTATCCGCGAGCAAGGCGGCTTCGGAACAGTCGAAATCGAAAATTTCCGCCGGATGGCCGGCGGCGCGTCCCGTGAAATCTGGTCGTTCGACGCGACGCTCGAAAAAGACGGCGCGAAGAGCACGCGCGGACTCGTGCTGCGCCGCGATCCGGGCGAGCACAAGATCGATACCAACCGGAAGGCCGAGTTCCTGGTGCTGCGCGCCGCGCATCGCGAGGGCGTTCCCGTGCCGGAGGTGCTGTGGGTCAGCGACGATCCCGCCGTGCTGGGCGCCGCGTTCTTCATCATGGAGCGCGTCGAGGGCGAGACGTTGGCGCGCCGGTTGCTGCGCGACGCCGAGTACGCGCGGGCGCGCGAGGTCATGCCCGCGCAACTCGCGGAGATTCTCGCAAAGATTCACCGAATCGACGCGGCCAGGCATCGTCTGGATTTTCTTGCGCCGCCGGGCGAAAACGCGGCGCTTACCGAAGTGCGCCGCTATGAGGAAAATTTCCGCCTTCTCGCGCTCGAGCCGCATCCCGCATTCGAGCTCGCGTTCCGATGGCTCTTCACCCGGATTCCGAAAACGCCGCGCCAGACGCTGGTGCATGGCGATTACCGGATCGGGAATGTGATCTTCGGACCCGAAGGGGTGCGCTCGATTCTCGATTGGGAGCTCGCTCATCTGGGCGATCCGATGGAGGACGTGGGCTGGATGTGCGTGCGGGCGTGGCGTTTCGGCAACGATAGGATGCCGGTCGGCGGCCTCGGCTCGCGCGAGGATTTCTTCGCGGCGTACGAAAAGGCGAGCGGTGTGCCGATTGATCCGCAAGCGGCGCGCTTCTGGGAAGTCTTCGGCAATCTGCGCTGGGGGATTATCACGATCAGCCAGGCGCGAACGCATATTGACGGCTTCGTGAAGAGCGTTGAGCTTGCCAGTATTGGACGCCGCACCGCGGAGACCGAGCTCGAGCTGTTAAATCTCATCGAATAGCAATCCGCGCGCGCAGTGCGCGAAAAAATAGACGCGAGGCATAGCCAGATGCAGGATCGACCGAGTGCAATCGAATTGCTCGAGGCGGCGGCCGACTTCGTCGATCGCGAAATCGTAACCGCAACCGCCGGGCGCGTGCAGTTCCAGAGCCGCGTGGTGGCCAACGTGATGCGAATCGTCGCGCGCGAAATCCGCAACGAGGATCCCTTTGTGCGAGCCGAGATGCGTTCGCTCGCAGCGCTCCTCGAGCGTGAACCGCCGCACGTGCACGGTCTTGATGACGTTCGCCGCGCCGCGGCGCAACTGAACGCGGATCTGAGCGCGAAAATCCGCGCGGGCGAAGCCGATAGCGGCCCGCGGCGCGCCGCCGTGATAGCCGCCGTGCGCCAGATTGTCGAGGACAAGCTCAGAATTGCTAATCCGCGCTACCTCGAGGCCGATCTCGCAATTCGCGCGCAAAGCGGCGCCTGAACGAGTGTTAGGCTGCACAAGCGATCGCGTGGTAAAAGATGGGACAGCGCGAGTACTTAAACGAGCGTTCAATTACTGATGGAGATGACTTCGATGGCCGAGCGCAAAGTGATCCTGCTCGAGCAGGACGATCTGATGCATCCGAATACGGGCGAATCCAATTACAACGAAAGCGCGTACTACAACTTTTACGATCGCGAGCGGCGCGCCGGCGGCTTCGTGCGCCTGGGCAATCGGCCCAACGAGGGCTATGCCGAAATGACCGTATGCTTTTACCTGCCCGACCATACTGTGGGCTTCATGTTTGGGCGTCCCAAGATCGAAAATAATATCGCTCACGACGCGGGCGGCCTGAAATTCCAGGTACTGAAGCCATTCGAGCATCATCGCGTGACTTATCACGGCAAGCTGTGCATGCTGAAAAATCCGCTCGAGATGGCCGACCCGGCGATTGCCTTCAAGAGTAATCCGTACGCGGAGGCAAGTTTGGAAATTGACTATCGCGCGACCGCGCCCGGCTGGGGCGGCGAGCTGCGCGAAAAATCAGGCGACGCGTGGGTCTCGCCCCAGAGCGACGGTGACGCCGAGGCGCAATTTGCCAAGGGGCATCTCGAACAACTGGGCCGCGCCACCGGGCGGCTGGTCATCGGTGAGACTGAATACAAAATCGACGGGCTCGGCTTGCGCGATCATAGCTGGGGGCCGCGCTACTGGCAGGCGCCAAAATACTACCGCTGGCTGACGATGAACTTCGACGAGGGTCTTGGCGGGATGGCGACGATCACGGTCAATCGCGACGGCAGCGAGCGTCCGGGCGGCTTTATCGCGCGCAAGGGGCAGCAGTTTCTGAATATTCACAAAGTCGATGTGCAGACCGAATTCACCGGCGAGCAGCAGCTCCACGATCGGCTGCGCGTTACCGCGTGGACTTCAGACGGAGCCGAGCCGATCGTGATTACCGGCAAGGTGATTGGAATGATCCCGCTGCGCAACCGGCGCGCCGGGATGATCACGCGAATCGCCGAGGGCATGACCGAATGGCGATGGGGCGACAAGGTCGGCTACGGCCTTGCCGAATACCTGGACCACTTCGACGAATAGAAGCTCGCGCTGAAAAGCCGGATGCGAAGGCCGCTGGGCGAATGCGCTCAGCGGCCTTTTTTCATCGCGGCCAGACTCTTGCGATATGGGGCGCGTGCTATGCCGCGCTCGGTGATAATCGCGCTGACCAGTTCCGCCGGGGTCACGTCGAATGCGGGATTGAACGCGCCAACTCCGATCGGCGCGACTCGCTTGCCCGCGAACTCGGTCACTTCGCTTTGCGCGCGCTCCTCGATCGGGATCTCGGCGCCCGAGCGGCAGTTAAGATCGATCGACGACAGCGGCGCCGCGACATAAAACGGCACACCGTGGCGGCGCGCCATCACCGCGAGCGGGTAGGTTCCGATCTTGTTCGCGACATCGCCATTGGCCGCCGTGCGATCGGTGCCGACGATTACGCAGCTCACGCCGCCGCGCGACAGGACCGTGGCCGCCATGCTATCGGCGATTACGGTGACCGGGATGCCGTCCTTGTGCAGTTCCCATGCGGTCAAGCGCGAGCCTTGCAGAAAGGGGCGCGTCTCGTCGGCGAATACCCGGACTTTCTTGCCCGACTCACGGGCTGCCCTGATCACGCCGAGCGCGGTGCCGTAGCCCGCGGTCGCGAGTGCGCCCGCATTGCAATGAGTCAGAACGGTCGCGGGATTGCCGAGGAGCGCGGCGCCATGGCGGCCGAGCGCGCGATTGACGGCCAGGTCTTCTTCGTAAATCGCGATCGCTTCGTCGCGCATCCGGCGAAAGAGTTTCGTGGCGTCGAGGGAGAGATTCGCTTCCAGCACCGCGCGCATCCGCTCGATCGCCCACGCGAGGTTAACCGCGGTGGGCCGGGTCGCGCGCAGCGCCTGCGATACGGTTTCGAACCGCTTGATCGCGCCGCGTCCGCCGGCGCCTTTCATGCCGAGCGCAATACCCATCGCCGTCGCGACGCCGATAGCGGGCGCGCCGCGAATCACCATCGTGCGAATCGCTTCGGCAACGCCGCGATAGTCGCGGTAAGTGCGTATTACTTCACGTCCCGGAAGCAGGCGCTGGTCGATCATACGCACCGCGCCCGCACGCCATTCAATCGTCTTTACAGACATCAGCGGTTACTCATACAGGATAACGCTTGCTGCCCGTCTCCGGACAGCAAGCGTTGCGCATGAGTGATGTAGTCTGGAGCAGAAGCGCGTGGCTAGACGCGTTCGTACAGTCCGCGCGCTTTGCGCTTGGCCATTCCGCCGTCGATCCACCGCGTGATTGCGGCGAAAATCTCGGAGGGACGTTTGCCTTTGAGTCCGCGCACGCCGCGCACGTCCGAGGCTTTGAACTGCTTGGGTAACTGCTGCAGAATTTCGCGCCAATTGATCCGCCCGCCGCCGCTGCTGCGCGGAGCCGCTTTTGCCTGCGCACGGGCAACCGGCGCGCCACCGATCAGGCGGCTCAAGCTGGATTCCTCATCCTTGAGACGCTTGAGCTGGGCCTCATGATCACGGATCTGTTTTTGCAAGTCGCCCAACAGCTCGCGCGCCTGTTGCTGTACTTGTCTCAACGCTAACGTAATTCCGCCTGCGCTCTTTCTTGGCATCTTATCTGGCTCCTCTCATTCAGTGCGATCGCGACTAATTATCCAATCAACGTTACACAATGTGTAGCCCCGCCACAAGGCGGGAAGCCGGGCCGATCGAAGTTGGTATGCGCAGAGATTCTCATGCTATCAAGACTGGCCGCATACGTTGTGCGCGCAAAACCTATCTGAAGATCCCAGTAAGAATCTTCGGCGCAAAACTGATTCGAGGCGGCGGAGTAGTCGCGCGCGAGACCGATGCGTAGTTCACTTGCGAAAGAAGCCAGCGCGACTTGCTGAAGTCCTTTCGCATCGCGTGACGCGGATTCCAGCAGGTGAAATTTGCGGGCGGCGATGCGTCCACTTCAATCGCCGCGTCTCGTTCGAGACGCCGCGATTCGACGGCAAGCGATTAGATGCGCGACCGCGCCAGTCCGTCTCGCAATCGGGTTTCCCGGGTATGCATCGGCGCTGCGCCGTGACGCGGTCGGGTAACGGGATGAACTTGCAGGGTCAACATTGGTGAAAAAATTCTGATTGCCGCCCGCCGGACTTTTGAGCCGTTCTAATCGTCGCCCGATCCTCGCCGCGCCGCGGGCTGGTCTCGAGCGCCGCCCGAGAGTTGGGATTTCCGGTCCGCGGGAATTCAGTAAGCAGCAGCCGGGATCGATACCGGCAATGTTCATTGACGGATCGCCGCGGAGGGTCACTTCCCGAAGGTTCGCCGGGTCTGAGTAAATGCCCTAAAACAAAGCAAAAGCCCTGCAATTAGGCGGCACCCGCGCCGCTGGCAATTCGGCATTTTGGGCATCGCCGGCCGCACCCGCCCGGGCATCGGCCCCACTGCCGCAGTGTCGCCGCCGCCGTCCGGCAAGCATGGCAAATCCTGAGCACGGTGATTGCTAGTAAATAAAGCCCCTGCGTCGTCGAAATCAGGGTTTGTGTGAATAGTGTTCAATTCCTGAGACTCACTGTGAACACTGAGTTAGCCGCGCAGCCGCAGCACAGAGGGGTTCGGAGCTATTTTTGCAGTTAACTCAGTGGTATAAAATCTGGCAACTTTCAGAGGTGCGCGCCGTCGAACCTGCCCATCCGATTATTCCCGCCGACACAGTACGGAGTTTGTCCCACCGCGGGTGCCGAGCGTTCGGAAGGCCGGTAAGATGTGAGGAAGCGCCGGGGAGAAGTTAATGGGTCGCAGATTGTATGTTGGGAATCTTGCCTGGACAGTGACAGACCAGGATCTGCAGGAAGCGTTTTCGGAGGTCGGGGCAGTCGATAGTTCGCAGGTGATTATCGACCGCGCGACGAATCGCTCTCGCGGATTTGGCTTCGTTGAGATGGCTTCGGATGAGGCGGCCGAGGCGGCGATCAAAAATCTCAACGGACGCGACATCAAGGGGCGTCCGATTCGTGTGAACGAAGCCCAGGCTCGCAGCAACGACCGCGGCGCAGGTCCCAGCCAGCGCGATCGGTAGGTCTTGCGGCGCCGCGCGGCGAATTACCGCGCGTGCGGCAGTCTTCACGCAGCGGTATATCGATTCGCCAGAGTTCAGGCTCGGGCGAATCGATGAGGCCGTGTTCCGGCCGCGGTGGCCGCTTTGCCTTGTCTTTCCAGATCTTCCCCAGCGCCAGACCGTCTCGCGCATGCGTAGTTCCGGTATTTCCGCGCCGCCGCGTAGCGCGATAGAGCATCGCGGCGCGCTGGGTTAAGGTTGACGGTGTGGATTTTGTAACTATCGAGGCCCAGAGCGAGCGTGTCGTTATTGCCCCCGAACTCGGATGCCAATGCTTCGGATACCGAATCGGATCGCTCGAGATAGTCGCCGCGCCGCCGAGCGTCGAGGCCCTGCGCGAGCATCCCTTCCGCAGCGGGATTCCGATCCTGTTTCCATGGCCGGGTCGCGTCGCACAGGCCCAATTTGGCTTCGGGCAGCGCCAGGTAGTATTGCCGGTAAACGAGCCCGCGCGCGGCCACGCGATCCACGGGCTCACCTGGAACTGCGCGTTTCGCGTGACCAAGCGCGGGCCATACTACGCGTTGATGGAGCTGGACTCGGCGTCTGACGCGAATCTCTCGCGCATCTGGCCGTACCCATTCGTGCTCGAAATTGACTACGAGGTGGGCGACGGCTTGCGCATCAAGTTTCGCGTGCGCAATACCGGAAATTCCCAGATGCCATTTGGATTCGGAGCGCATCCGTACTTTAACGCTCCGCTGGGCAAAGGCGGCGCGCGCGAAACATTGACCCTGCAAATGCCCGCGGCGTCCGAACGCTGGCCGCTCGATGGCACGCTGATTCCGTCCGCGGCGCCGCAGCCGGTCGCGGGCAAGTTCGATTTGCGCGAGCCGCGCGCGCTGGGCGCCGAGAGTTACGACGACGTATTCAGACTCGACGCAGGGCGCGATCCGGCGGCGCCATGCGCGCGGATGGTCGATCCGGCAATGCGGCTTGCGATCGAAGTGCGGGCCGACGCGCCGTTCGAGGATTTTGTGATTTACGCTCCGCCCGGTAATCCCGTGGTCGCGATGGAACCATACACCTGCGCGCCCGACGCGTTTAATCTGGCGGCGCGCGGGATTGAGTCCGGGATGCGCACGCTTGCGCCCGGAGCGACGTTTGAAGCCGGCTTCGAGATTCGCGTCACCGCGCCCTGAGCGGGCGCCAGATCGGCTAGTTCAGCTTTTTCAAAAATTCCGCGATCCGGTCGAACGCGGAATTGAGATTCTCGCGCGAGGCGGCGTAGGAAATCCGCACGTGATCGGGTGCGCCGAAGTCGTTGCCGCCGACCATCGCGACCTTCGCTTCGTCCAGAGCGATCGTGGCGAACGAATCGCCGTCCTCGATCTTGCGTCCGCCGATTGATTTTCCGATCAGTTCGCAGATATTCGGAAAGGCGTAGAACGCGCCCTGCGGAACCTGCGGCAGCCGAAATCCCGCGAGCGCGCGCACCCGCTCGACCACCAGCGAGCGGCGCGCGCGAAACTCTTCGGCCATCGCACGCACGTCGTCCTGCGGTCCGGTCAGCGCCTCGATCGCCGCGAACTGGGTGATCGAGTTCGGATTGCCGCTGTTCTGGCCCTGCAAGCGCGCCGCCGCCGCGATTGCCTCTTTCGGCCCGGCGGCGAATCCGATCCGCCATCCGGTCATCGCATAGGTCTTCGACAGCGAATTGAAGACAATTCCTTTCGAGCGCAGCCGTGGCTCCACGCTAAAGATATGGGCGGGCAGACCGTCGTACGAAATGTGCTCGTACACGTCGTCGGAAAGCACCCAGATGTCGGCGTCAAGCGCGAGCTTCGCGATCTCGGCCAGATGGCTCGCGCTATAAACCGCGCCGGTCGGATTGGACGGCGAATTCAGAATAATTCCGCGGGTACGCGGCGTGATCGACTTTTTCAGCTCATCCGGGCCGAGCAGAAAGCCGTTTCCCTCGGGGCAGGGCACCAGCACCGGCGTCGCGCCCGAAAGCCCGACCATCGCGGCCAGGCTGACCCAGGCGGGCGTTGGGATGATCACCTCGTCGCCTTCGTCGAAGAGCGCGGCGATTACGTTTGCCTCGGCCTGTTTGCATCCGGCGGTGGCCACAATCTCGCCGACTTCGTAATCGAGATGATTGTCGCGCTTGAGCTTGAGCACGATCGCCTTTTTGAGATCGGTGATTCCGCTGACCGTGGTGTATTTGGTGCGGCCTTCGTCCAGAGCGCGGCGCGCGGCGGCCTTGATGCGCTCGGGGGTGTCGAAGTCGGGTTCGCCCGCGGCAAGCGAAATAACGTCGATGCCCTTTTCCTTCATCTCGGTGGCGCGCGCCTCGGCGGCCATCGTGGCGGAAGGTTTGAGCGCGGCGATTCTACGATTCAGCTTGATCATGTGTGTTCGTCCGGACGAAAAAAAAGACGGTGCGCGTACGCACCGCGGCGCGAATTGGTTTTCCCCGATTGTAGCGGGCGTGCGGACGCGAATGAACCGCCGCGAATATTTTCCGTCCGCGCTGCTAGTCCACGCCCAGCTTTTTGCGCAACCGGTTCATCACCATCTCGGGCACCAGCTCCGGCACTCGCTTGCCGTAGCCGGCGACCTCCTTGATGAGGCGCGAGGCGCTGAAGAACAGGCTCGGGTTGGCGAACAGAAATACCGTCTCAACGTTCGGATTCATCAGCCGGTTCATCTGCGCCATATTCATTTCGTAGTCGAAGTCGGTCACCGCGCGCAGGCTACGGATAATCGCCCGTGCACCGATCCTCTGCGCGTAATCAACCGCTGGACCGCTGAACTTATCTACCCGCGCGCGCGGCTCGAGGTCGTGGATCACCTCGCGAATCATCTCGACTCTTTCGTCGGGGTTGAATAGCGCGGCGTCCTTGTGCGGATTGTAGGCGACCGCAACGATCACTTCGTCGAACAACAGGACGCTACGCCGGATAACATCGATATGGCCGTTATGAATCGGGTCGAAAGTGCCCGTATAGATCGCAATTGTCGGTTGATGCCCGGCCGGTTTGCTACTCATCGGAAACCATCAGCTCCCACTAGGCGCCGCGTCGGGTCGCCGGTAAAAGGCGATTCGATGATCGCCCAGATTTGCAATGTTTGCGCGCTCGAGGCCGGCTGGCGCCTCGGGCGCCAGCGCGGCGCGCTTGGATTGCCCGACGACAATCCATCCGCCCGCCGCCGCAAGCTTGTGGCTCGCGATTCGCTCCAGCACTTGCGCGCTCAGGTCGTTCTTGAATGGCGCGTCGATGAAGATGAGGTCAAAGCTCGAGCTGGCCGCCGCCAGATCGTCGAGCGCGCGAAATACGTCGGCGCCGATAATCCGCGCCCGCGCCGCCAGTCCCAGCGCGGCGAGATTCGCGGCGATCGCGGCGCCCGCCGCGCGCGAGGAATCGATCATCGTGGCATGCGCCGCGCCGCGCGACAGCGCCTCGCACGAAAGCGATCCGCTGCCGGCGAAGATATCGAGCACGCGGATATCCGCGAAATCGAGCCGCACCTGGAGCCGGGAAAAAATGGATTGGCGCGCCCGAGCTGAAGTCGGGCGGGTGGTAAGCCCGCGCGGCGCTTTGAGCCGCCGCCCGTGCGCCTGTCCTGCAATCACGCGCATCGCGCACCGCGCCGGAAACCGCGCATCGGATAAATCCACGCTCGCGCGCGCGTTCCGGGTCGCGCACGATAGATAGCCCGTATCGCATCCGCGGGGCAAGTTGGCCGTCAGATCGCCGCGGCGGTCTTGCGCCTCTGGAAGGATTGCGGGATTTTAGCTACTCATCATAAGATTCACGAACGCGGCAACCCCGAGTGTTGTAAGGATTTTTAATACTGACGCCATGTCCATATCGGCTGAACTTAAATTTTCCGACGCCACCCTGCGGGAATACCAGGAGATGCTGACGCATTATCCGACCCGCCGCGCCGCCTTGCTGCCCACCCTTTGGCTGGCGCAGCGCGAGTTTGGATGGGTCGGCGAGGATATCCAGAGATACGTCGCCACCCTGATGGAATTGCCGCTGGCGCACGTCAAGGCGGTGGTCACCTTCTATCCGATGTTCCATCAGGAGCGGGTCGGCAAATACCTGATCGACGTATGCACCAATCTGTCCTGCCGGCTGCGCGGCGCCGACCGGATTGTCAATTGTCTCCGCGACCGGCTCGGAGTCGAGGTCGGCCAGACCACGCCCGACGGCAAGTTCACCCTGGGCAGCGCGGAATGTTTGGCCTCGTGTGGAACCGCGCCGATGCTGCAGCTCAACCAGGACCGGTACTACGAAAACCTGACCGAAGAGAGCATCCTTAAGCTGCTCGACGAGCTTGCCGCCCGTGACGATTGAACTGATAGTCGGCGCGATCGAAGCGATCCTGATGATCCTGATCGGACTGCATCTGGCAGTCTTTCTGCTCTATTTCGAGCGCAAAGGCAGCGCGTTAATCCAGGATCGCGTCGGCGCCAACCGGGCGTCGTTCACCGGGCTCGGGAAAAGGCTCGGGCTGCCCAACCTGGGCATCATCAACACGCTGATCGCCGATCCGATCAAGCTCTTCACTAAAGAAGATTTTGTGCCCGAAGGCGCCGATCACTTCCTGCACGGCCTCGCGCCATTCGTAGCGCTGTTCCCGGTGTTGATCACCTTCGTCGTGATTCCGTTTGGCGACACGATCACGCTCGGCGGGCGGACCTTTGGCCTGCAGGCCGCCAACCTGAATGCCGCAGCGCTCTACCTGCTCGCGACGATCGGGATCGGCGTGTACGGCGTCGCGCTCGGCGGATGGGCGTCGAACAATCGCTGGGCGCTGCTCGGCGGAATCCGCGCGACCGCGCAGATGATCTCCTACGAAATCGCGATGGGGCTTGCGATTATCGCGATCATCATGACTTATGGCTCGCTGGACTTGCAGGAAATGGTGCGGATGCAGGGCGGCGTGTGGTTCGGATGGCTGCCGCGCTGGGGAATCTTCGTGCAGCCGCTCGCGTTCATCCTGCTCTTGACCGCGGGAATCGCGGAATCCAAGCGAGTGCCGTTCGATCTGCCCGAGGGCGAATCCGAACTGATCCTGGGCTATATGCTCGAGTACTCCGGCGGCAAGCAAGCCGCCTTCATGCTGACCGACCTGGCCGAACAGGCGCTGGTTGCGATGCTGCTGGTCACGTTTTTCTTTGGCGGATGGCAGGTGCCGTGGCTCTACCGCGACGGCTTTCATCTGCCGGGCGGCGCGATTGTGGCCATCGCCCCGTTACTGGTCTCGATTGCGGGAATCGTTGCGTTCCTCGTTAAGGTCGTGATGGTCTGCCTGTTCATGGGCCTTATCCGCTGGACATTGCCGCGGTTTCGCTATGACCAGTTGATGAAGCTCGGATGGAAGATCCTGGTGCCGCTGGGGCTGGCCAATATCCTGATTACCGCGTTTATCGTGGTGGTGAGCGGAGGCGCGCACTGACATGCCGATAGCGCTGTTCTGGTTTCTGGCCGCGGTTTCCGTGATCTCGGCGCTGGGAGTGGTCCTCCAGCGCAATCCCATTCACTGCCTGCTGGCGCTGATCGTCACGCTGCTCGCGATCGCCGTGATGTTTATCGGCGAGGACGCCGTCGTGGTCGGCTTCCTGCAAGCGATCGTCTATGGCGGCGCGATCATGGTGCTGTTCCTGTTCGTGATCTGGCTGCTCAACCTGGGCGTCGAGGTTGGACCGTCCGGTCATCTGGCGCTCAAGCTGTTCGGCACGATCGCTGTCGCCGCGATGACCGCGGAGCTGATGGCGTTCGTGCTGCCGCCGCATTTGCAGGTCAAATTCGCCGGTCATGCGGCCGGTTACGGATCGATTGACAGCCTTTCGCAGACATTATTCTCGGAATACCTGGTCGCGTTTGAAGTCACCTCCGTGTTGTTGCTGGTCGCGGTGGTCGGTGCGGTCGCGCTGGCGCGGCGAAGCTCGGCTGCGGAAATCGAGCAGCACGCGGCGGACACCGCGCGCAAAGCGCAGAGAGTTTCCTGATGGTGACGCTTCCCTATCTGATGGCGCTCAGCGCCGCGATCTTCGCGATTGGCGTGCTGGGCTTTCTCACCCGCAGAAATATCCTGGTGATGTTCATGTCGGTTGAATTGATGCTCAACGCGGTCAACCTCGCGTTTATCGCGCTCGGCAGCCGGCTCGGCACGATGGACGGGCAGGTGATCGTGTTCTTCGTGATGACGGTCGCGGCGGCCGAGGCCGCGGTCGGCCTTGCGATTATCATTTCAATATTCAGGGGCCGCGAAACTGTCCACGCCGACGACCTGACGATGCTGCGATGGTGACCACGGTGGTTAATCTCGAGTCCTCCGCACTGGCGTTGATCCTCCTGTTTCCCGCGCTCGGCGTGTTGTTCAACCTGTTCTGCGGAGCGCGGATGGGCCGGCGGGCGGTCAACGTCGTCGGTCCTGGCGTGATGTTCCTCGCCTTTGCCGCCGCCTCCTGGGTGTTCGTGCGGATCCTCGCGCTTCCGCGCGGCGACGCGCTGACGTTCACGCTGTGGCCGTGGATCGAGGCCGGGCGCTTTCACGTCGAGTTCGCGCTGCGGGTCGATGCGCTGTCGGCCGTGATGGTGATGATCGTCACCGGAATCGGCGCGTTCATCCATCTGTACTCGGTCGGGTACATGGCGCACGACGACGACTTTGCGCGCTTTTTCACCTACATGAACCTGTTCGCGCTTTCGATGCTTATCCTGATCCTCGCAAGCAATCTGCTGATGATGTTCGTGGGATGGGAAGGCGTGGGGTTGTGCTCCTATCTGCTGATCGGCTTCTGGTACACGAATCCGCAATACGCTTACAACGGCCGCAAGGCGTTTATCGTCAACCGGATCGGCGACGCGGGGTTTATCCTCGGGATGCTGACGATTATCGCGGCGCTCGCGCGCGGGGGAGTGTGGACGCTCGACTTCACCGCAATCCAGGCGCACGCGGGACTCTTGACGACCGGCACCGCCACGGCGGCGTGTCTGCTGCTGTTTCTCGGGGCAACGGGAAAGTCGGCGCAGATTCCGCTCTACGTATGGCTGCCCGACGCCATGGTCGGCCCCACGCCGGTCAGCGCATTGATCCACGCCGCGACGATGGTCACCGCCGGGGTGTACATGGTCGCGCGGCTCAACTTTCTCTTCATCCTCGCGCCCGATGCGATGACGGTGGTCGCGACCATCGGCGCGCTGACCGCGTTCTTCGCCGGCACGATCGCAATCGTCCAGCCCGATATCAAGAAAGTTCTCGCCTACTCGACGATTAGCCAGCTTGGCTACATGTTCCTCGGCGTCGGCTCAGGCGCATTCGCGGCCGGCATCTTCCACGTCATGACGCATGCGTTCTTCAAGGGCCTTCTGTTCCTGTGCGCGGGCTCGGTTATTCACGCGCTCGGCGGAGAACAGGACATGAACAAGATGGGCGCGCTCCGAAAGCATCTGCCGATCACGTTCTGGACGATGCTCGCCGCGACGCTGGCGATTGCCGCCGTCCCCGGCTTCTCAGGTTATTTCTCGAAGGACCTGATCCTCGAGGGCGCGTACGAGTCGGGGCACGTGTGGCTGTGGGGGCTCGGCGTTCTGACCGCGGGCATCACCGGCTTCTACATGTTCCGGCTGCTCTTCATGACGTTCTTCGGCGAGTCGCGCGTCGATCCCGACAAGCTGCATCACCTTCACGAGTCGCCGCCCGCGATGACGATTCCGCTCGTCGTGCTTGCGATTGCCTCAGTCGTTGGCGGATGGGCAGGTCTTCCCAAGGGGCTTTTGTGGGGCGACGCGTTCGCGCGTTTTCTGGCCCCGGTGGTCGGCAATTTCAAGCCCGCCGTCGAGGCCTCGGCGCTCGGGCTTTCGGCCGCGGCGACAATTGTTGGACTGCTCGGAATCCTGCTCGCGTACATCTGCTACATCCGGATGCCGGGTTTGCCGAAGATAATTGCGTGGCGCGCCAAGTCGCTCTACGACGTGCTCATGGAAAAGTATTACATCGACGAGCTTTACAATCTGATCGTCACGCGCCCCCTGTTCTTCGTGTCGAACGTGATCCTGAACCGCGGTATCGACCGCTTCGCGATCGACGGCGCGGTTAACGGCGTTGGCGTCAGCGTGCGGGCCGGAAGCCAGCTTGCGCGGCGCTCTGAAACCGGCAACGTCCAGCACTACGCATTCGTGTATGTGCTCGGGGTGGTTGGCGTGGTCGCCTACTACCTCTACCTGGTGAGGCATTGATGAGTGGCGGACTGCTCACCGCGATAATATTCGTGCCGCTGCTCGGCGGATTGTTCGTGCTCATGCAGCGCGAGGATCGCGCGGCGTGGAATTCCGCGTTCATCTTTTCGCTGATCCCGCTTGGGCTTAGCTTCTACCTGTTCGCCGAGTTCAACGTGCATTCGGCGGATTTCCAGTTCGTCGAGCAATACGAATGGATTCCGAAATTTGGAATCTCGTACCATGTCGGTGTCGATGGAATCAGCCTGCTGCTCGTGCTGCTGACCACTATCCTGATATCGCTGTCGCTGCTGTACTCGGGCGGCGGCGATATCGAGGAGCGTCCGCGAGAGTTCTGTTTCTTCATGCTGGTGCTCGAGACCGGGCTTTTGGGCACGCTGCTTTCGATCGACCTGTTCCTGTTCTACGTGTTCTGGGAAGTGATGCTCATCCCGATGTACTTCCTCATCGGGATTTGGGGCCACGGACCCAGAATTTACGCCGCGATCAAGTTCGTGCTGTTCACGATGGTGGGATCGCTGCTGATGCTGGCCGCGATCATCTACCTTGTGCTCCAGGCCCGACAGGCGTTCGGACGCCTGAGCTTCGATCTGCCGCTGCTCTACCAGGTGCCGCTGTCGGAGACCCAGGCGCGATGGCTGTTCGCGGCGTTCGCACTCGCCTTCGCGATCAAGGTGCCGATCTGGCCGCTGCACACGTGGCTGCCCGACGCGCACACCGCGGCGCCGACGGCGGGCTCGGTGATCCTGGCGGGCGTGATGCTCAAGATGGGCACCTACGGCTTTCTGCGCTTTGCGATTCCGCTGTTCCCGACCGTTGCCGTCGAGGCGGTGCCGCTATTTTTTGCCCTGGCCGTAATTGGAATCATCTACGGAGCACTGGTTGCGATGGTCCAGCCGGATCTGAAGCGGCTGGTCGCGTACTCCTCGGTCAGTCACCTGGGTTTCGTGATGCTCGGGATCTTCGCGTTCGATCCGCAGGGCGTCGAGGGAGCGATCTACCAGATGCTCAACCACGGCGTTTCAACCGGCGCGCTGTTTTTGCTGGTCGGGATGCTCTACCTGCGGCGGCATACGCGCGAGATCAGCGAGTTCGGCGGCCTGTGGAAGAGCGTGCCGGTTTACGCCGCGATCTTCATGGTGGTGATGCTCTCGTCGGCAGGGCTGCCGGGACTCAACGGATTCGTCGGCGAATTCCTGATCCTGCTTGGGACATTTATGAGCAACTGGATTGCCGCCGCGTTCGCGGTCAGCGGAATCGTCCTCGGCGCGCTCTACCTGCTCTGGACCTACGAGCGCGTCATGTTCGGGCCGATCACCAAAGCCGTCAACGAGACGATTGCCGACCTGACCGGACGCGAGATCGCGGTGATGGTCCCGATCCTCGCGCTGATGCTCTTTATGGGGCTGTATCCGAAGCCGCTCATCGAACGGATGGAGCCGTCGGTCGAAAAGATGCTCGTGCCGGTGCATCTCGCCGAGGCTCGCCTCGAACGAGAGCGGCATGAGCGCGAACTTGCGCGGCGCATCGCCCCGGCGGCCGCGCCCAAATCATCTCCCGCGCTGACGGTTGCCGCAAAATGACCCCGCTCAATCTTGCCGCTATCAATTTCGCGTGGCTGCCGATCCTGCCGCTGATGATCGTCGCGATCGCCGCGATGGTTGTGCTGCTGGCGGGTGTGCGCGTCGATGAAGAAGAGAGCGAAGGGCTTGGATGGCTCACGCTCGCCTCGCTCGGCATCGCGTTCATCTTCGCGCTCGGATTGGTCGGGCGCAGTGGAGTCGCGTTTGCGGGCGCGATTTCGATCGACGGCTTTTCCGCATACTTCCAGCTCGTGATCCTGATCACCGCGGCCTTCGTGGTGCTGATGTCGCTCGATTATGCCGGGGAAAATAGCCTGCCGGGGGCCGAGTACTACTCGCTGCTTCTGTTCTCGACCCTGGGCATGATGCTGATGGCGACGGCCGGCGATCTCATCATCATTTTTCTCGGTCTCGAGACCATGTCGATCGCGGTTTATGTGCTGGTCGGATTGCGCAGGCGCGACCCGCGCTCGAACGAAGCCGCGATGAAATATTTTTTGCTGGGCGCATTCTCAACCGGCTTCCTGCTCTACGGTATCGCGCTTATCTATGGCGCGACGGGAACGATCAAGCTCGGGCCGATTCATGTGGCGCTCGCCAGCAACATGGCCGCCAACGGTCTGCTGATGCTCGGGCTGGCGATGCTGCTGATCGGGTTTGGCTTCAAAGTCGCCGCCGTGCCGTTCCATATGTGGACCCCCGACGTTTACGAGGGCGCGCCCACGCCGATCACCGCGTTCATGGCGGTCGGGGTGAAGCTCGGCGCTTTCGCGGGCTTCGTGCGGGTCTTGCTGATTAACTTCGGTCCGGTCAGCGCGCATTGGTCGATCGCGCTGTGGGTGCTGGCCGCACTCACCATGACGGCGGGCAACCTCATCGCCGTGGTCCAGACGAACATCAAACGGATGCTCGCATACTCGGCGATCGCGCATGCGGGCTACCTGCTGGTCGGGATGACGGCGGCGGGACCGCAAGCGGGTTCGGCGGTGCTTTACTACCTGCTCGCCTATACGTTCACGAACCTGGGTGCATTCGCGGTGGTGGTCGCGCTCGAGCAGCGCGCCAGTATAAGCGATGAGATTGCGGACTATCGCGGACTTGCGCGCCGCGCGCCGGCGCTTGCCGCTGCGATGACGATCTTTCTGCTCTCGCTCACGGGAGTGCCGCCGCTGGCGGGCTTCATGGGCAAGTTTTATATCTTCAGCGCCGCGCTCAGCGCGGGCTACGTTGGCTTGGTCGTAATCGCGGTGCTGAACAGCGTCGTGTCCGCGTATTACTACTTCTCCGTGATCGTCACGATGTACATGGAAGAGGGCGGAATCGAGGTGGCGCGCCTTGCGGCGAAGCCGGCGCTGGTCGCGGCGATTGGCCTTGCGCTTATCGCGACGATTCTGGTCGGCGTTTATCCCGAGCCGTACATGAGCGCCGCCGCCAACGCCTATCAATCCGCGTTGAGCGCGGGAATGGTTCACACCGCCGCGCTCCTTCCCTGATTGCGCACTTCGCGTCCCGAGAAGAGTCTCGCCGCTTCGCCCATCCGCATGGCTTCGCGAGATTCATCGCGGCGCGATGCGTGTGGCCGCAACGCGGCGTATGGCGGCGCCCGTGATGCTATCGGCGGCGCTTGGTTTTTTTTGGCGCGGGACGCTTGGCGGATTTGCTTGACGCGGCGGCCGGTTTTTTCGCGATCGCTTTGGGCTCCGGTGCGGATACTTTCGCAGGCGCTACGGGAGCGGTCCGCGCGGCTTCGGGCGCATAAGCGTCAGCTTCAATTTCGATCAGCATCCGCGGATCAGCCAGGCGCCGTACTTCCACCATCGTGGTCGCCGGAGGCGAGTCGGCAAAGAACTCGCGATGCGCGCGTGCGGCTTCGGCAAAGCGGTCGATGTCAGTCACGAACATCCGCGTGCGCACGACATTTCCAATCGTAAGCCCCATCCGCTCGAGCGCGGAGCGGATGTTGGTCAGCGCCTGGCGCGCCTGCACGTACATCTGGCCGCCGCCGACAATCGTGCCGTGCGCATCGGTCGCCGTGGTGCCGGAGACGGCGACAAAATCGCCGTAGCGGACCGCGCGAGAGTATCCAACGATCGGTTCCCACACCGTGCCGCTCGAGATTCGCGCGAGTTGGCCCATCGCTGCTGTCCTTCCTTGTGCCGGCCGCGAGGCTTGAACGCACCGGTTGCAGTCAGTTATCGCGCGAAGGAAAGCTCTCTTCAAGCTCGCGCGCCACCGAGCGCATCGGCGGCCCGACCTGGCGCGACTCGGGCAGGAACCATCGTACGATTGCGGAAATTCGCGCGATCAGGATCGGCGGCCGGCGGCGCTCGCGATTCATGTCGAGCTCAGGCTCTACAATCCGCCCGCGTATGCCCGCGCCAACCCCATCCGGAGTAAGAGAAAACCGCCTCTCCTCCAATACCCCATCCTCCCTGCATCAACCGCATCCACGCTTGATAATACAGAAACAAAACAAACTGTCAAAATATGCGTCCGCGAAACCGGCCGAAGCGGCGCCGCACCGCCAATTTTGCGCGGTGTAAGGCAAACCTGCTTGAAGTTGAATTGCGCGTATCGTATCCTTTGCGGCGCTTTCGGTTATTGCGCTATGGTTGAGCAAGGAATTCCAAGGAGGAAGCGATGCGCAAAGTCCTGCTTCTAGCACTAGTCACGATGTTCATGGGCGCTGCGGCGTGTAACAAGTCTGAGGAGCCGGCTCCGGCTGCGCCCGAAGCGGCGGCTTCCTCGGCGTCGTCCGAGGCTGCCAGCCCTGCGGCAATGGCCAGCCCTGCCGACGCGAGCAGCCCTGCGGCGGCCGCCAGCCCGGCAACCCCGTAACTCTCGCCAGTTTTTGGCTAGTCGCCGCGCGCCGGTCATCCGGCCGGCGCGCGGCGCACAATCGATCGGCGGTACCGCGTCAGCGGCGGGCTATATTCTGCGCCCTCGCGAGCTCGAAGCTTCGGATATCGGTCGTTGACGTAGTTGGCCGCCGCGCCGCCGTGCCAATTTGCACGCGCGCAAATTAGCGGGGGCTGCTACGATGCACCTGCCATGCAAGCCGCCGCGCCTGACGTTACCCGCTCCAAATCAAGGGAACTGAAAGCTGGACTGTCGTTATTTGATTCGGCGACGATTGTCGCTGGCTCGATGATCGGCTCCGGAATCTTCATTGTCTCCGCTGATATCGTTCGCCAGGTAGGGTCGCCGGCCGCTCTGCTGGCGGCATGGATCGTCGCTGGCCTGATGACCATCGCTGGCGCGCTTGCCTATGGCGAGCTTGCCGCGATGATGCCGCAGGCGGGAGGACAATACGTCTATCTGCGCGAGGCATACGGGCAGCTTTGGGCCTTCCTGTTCGGGTGGACGCTGTTACTGGTAATCCAGACCGGCACGATCGCGGCGGTTGCGGTCGCTTTTGCGCGCTTTGCGGGCGTGATGTGGCCGGTGCTGGGTTCGGACTTGTGGATCGGCGTGGGCAGCTTTGGAATCTCAGGCGAACGGCTTGGCGCGATCGTGGTGATCGTAATCCTCACCGCGACAAATCTGGGCGGACTCAACCTCGGCCGGATGGTGCAGAATTTGTTCACCAGCGCGAAGATCCTGTCGCTACTGCTGATCGTCGCGGTTGGATGTGTCCTGTTTCCAAATTCGGTTGCCGTGCATGCCAACTTCGGCAGTGCGCGCCTGTTCCTGTCGCCGGGAACGCTGCACGCCGGGTTGCTGACGGCATTTGGAGCCGCGATGGTCGGGAGCCTGTTTTCCGCCGACGCATGGGCCTGCGTCACGTTCATCGCCGCCGAGGTCCGCAATCCGAGCCGCGACTTGCCGCGCGCACTCGCGCTCGGTTCGGGCGTGGTCATCGTGCTCTACGTTCTGGTGAACGTCGCCTACCTGTGCGAACTACCGGCGGCTGGCGCGGCAGGCGCTACCAGCGTGATTGCGCAGGGTATATCGCATGCCGCCAGCGACCGGGTAGCGTCGGCCGCGATGCAGGTGGTATGGGGCCGCGCCGGCGCGACACTTACCGCGGTACTCGTGATGATCTCGGCGTTCGGATGCGCCAACGGCCTTATTCTGACCGGAGCGCGCGTGATCTACGCGATGGCGAACGACGGGGTATTTTTCGCGGCAGCGGGGCGGCTCAATCGCAATTTCGTTCCCGCCTTTGCGCTCATCATCCAGGGAATCTGGTCCGCGGTGCTGACCCTTTCCGGCACTTATTCCGATCTTCTCGACTACGTGATTTTCGCGCAGCTCCTGTTCTATGTGCTGACCGTCGCCGCGGTATTCGTGCTGCGCAAAACGCGCGCCGACGCGCCGCGGCCGTATCGCGCATGGGGATATCCTGTCGTGCCTGCCGCCTATATTGCGGCGGCGGTCGTGATGATGCTGGATCTATTGGCGGTCAAGCCGCGGTTCACGTGGCCCGGTCTCGCAATCGTAGTTGCGGGTGCGATCGTCTATGCAGCGATGAAGCGGCGGCCGGCTGCGCAATGACGCGGCGGCCGGTTCTCCGGTCGATCACGAGAGGAAGGCTCCTGCGCGGACGAGGTTACGGCGTCGCGCCGCCGGTTACTCCGGGCGCAGGCCCCGAGCTTTCGTCGGTCGAAACCGCCTTAACCGGCTGGCCGGCGGCCGCGCAATCGCTGGCCGTGAGCCTCTTCGCGCTGAACTCGTGCGCGATTCGATCGAGAATCACGGCGCTGCGCTCGGGCGATTGATTGTCCGCCAGCTTGAACAGCTCGGCCGCGTTCTTCGCCGCGGCGTTGGCGTCAGAATCGGACTTCGGGATGCCGTAAATCTGAAACACCCGGCACAGCGAATCGAGGCCGTCCTTGCGGTCGGCCGCGCTCAACTCGATATCGGTTTGCGCCACGCCCGGCGGCGCCTGAGAGCGCCAGCTCGAGAACATCCCGGCGACTCCGCGCAGCGCGGCCAGAACGACGATCACGATAACCGCGATCATCGCGCCGCGCCCGGCTTTCTGTCCAGGCGTGAGGTCGCTCCACGGGATGAGCTCGATTCCTTTGTGTTGTGGCTGTTGCGAGGCCGTATCGATCACCACCCAAGAGCGGCCGCGTCGCGATCGTGTCTTGCGATCATGGCAACGCGCGTTCCGGCATTTCCAAAATTGAGTATTGCCGCGTCCCGGTGAGCCGGGAGATTACCCAAGAAAGCTACCCCGCGCGGCATCAAAGTCAATATGACCACGAGATTTCGGCGCTCGATCGGCCGCGGTCCTTTTCCGCAGTGGCTATTTCATCACCGTATCGATGAACTTCTGCGTGTCAACGTACTCGCGGATGCGGCGAATCTTTCCCGCTTCGATTTCGAAGATGAAGCAGTATTCGTTTTCGTAGTTCTTCCCGTTATGCGCCTTGCCGCGGTTCGTCATCTCGACGATCACTGTGTCGCCGTCGCAGTGGATCTTCCGAAACTCGCTCTTCAGCCCCTCCGGAAAGACGCCGCCGATTCCCGACATGAATTTCAGGATCTCGTCCTTGCCCTTTTTGACTCCGGAAGTGCCCGGCATATTTCCCGGCACCAGCCAGCTCACGTTGTCGTCCATGTTGGCGAATGCGGCCTTGATATCGCCTTTGCCGAATGCCGCCCAGGTTTGCTTGACGAGTTCCTTGTTTTGCTCGGCGTTCATCGCTGATGCTCCTTGCGCGGAGATTTTCTGTGCGCGGTCACAGCCAAAATCGCCTCCAATTTGTATCGCGTTTGCCCCGCGCGAGGCTATCCGGCTCCGCGCGCCGGCGATAATCGCGGCGCCGACGCTCGATGACAATCGCGCGTCCGCGTGGCAGACTGGCACTGGCTTAACGATCGGACGGCTGCGGGTATCGCATGAAATCTGCGGGAAATCTCAGGCTGGGCGCAACGATCGGGGCAATCACAATGGCGTTTGTCTTTGCAACCCGGGCAGCGCCTGCTCTCGCCCAGGACTATCCGCCTCCGATGCCTGATCCGGGCGCCTACGGAGCAGCCAGCGGCGCTCCGCCGTCCGACATGTCCCTGCCCGCGCCCGACCCGGACCCGGGTGGCGACGGCTCGAGCGTTACCGTGCCGATTCCGGGCGGCGGCGCCGTCTCCGCCGACGGTCCCGCGATCGATCCGCAAAATTTTCCTCCACCAACCGAAACCTGGACCACGCAGGGCCAGACTCCGAACAGCGTCGGCGGCCTGCCGACCGGACCATGAAGACAACTTTGCGCGACACCGCGCCGTTACATCGCCGAGGTGAACACGTAGCCGCCAAGCTGCGCGGAGTATGATCCGGACGCGGCGGCCGTCTGCTCGCCGATATCCGGCGGCATCAGGCTCTCCTCATTCCAGACAAAAGTGTGTGCGCCGGTCTGGCGCGTGATCGTTTTCACTTGCACGGTGCCGGCGTTGGAATCGAACGAAAACGCCAGCTCGACCGTGTCGCTGATGATCGGCTGGCCGGCCGTGAACGCGCCGGCTTGCGCGAAAGATACAGGCGCGCGATCCGGATGAAAATACACCGTGCGTTTGCCGCGCGCCCGAAGGGGCATCCGCGCGCCATCGGCCGCGCGCTCAGTTACGACAAAATCGATTCGATCGGTGAACAACCCTTCTCCGAAATCACCGCCCGGATCGGCGTGTGCGAACGGCCATCCATGGATGATCCCGCGGATCGTTCCGCGGCCGGAGTCCGCCAGCGTCATTACCGCGCTTGGCGCGTCCGCCTGGTAGGCCTGCCGCTCGATTACCGGGTAAGGTCCGCCGGTGATGACGTCGCCGGGCTCCGGCGATGGTTGCAACGCGCATCCTGCAATCAGCAGCGCCCCGGTCAATCCGAGTATGCCGCGCGCAAACATTCCCCTCGCGATCATATTTTCCGTATCCGGGCCGAGCCTGCAGGCTCAGTACGCCGCTTCAAGTATCGCGATCAATTCGCGTTGCGTCACTTCACGCCCCACCACGTTGGCGGCCGAAACTTCCGCCAGCACCGTCGCCGCGATCCGGCCCAGCTCTCCGCGCGCAACGCCAACGTCGCGCAGGCGGGTCGGCACTTCAAACTGCTTGATGAATTGCGCCGCGCGCTCGGCGCATTCGAGCGCGCCCGCGCGCGGGTTGGCGGGGTCGAAGCGCAGCCCGAAGCCTTGCGCTATCGCGCCGAAACGCTCGGGCGCGATCTCCGCCATGAACCGCATCACATGTGGCAGCGTGATGCATGAAGTATAGCCATGCGGCACGTTCCAGTAGGGGCCAATCTGATGGCCGAGCGCGTGAGAAATTCCCGCGCGCGTGTTCATCATCCCGAAAATCGACAGCCACGCCGCAAGCTGGCATTGCATCCTATGTTCCGTCTGCGCGCCGCCCGCGGCCGTCATCGAGGGCTTTAAGTGCTCCACGAGCATCGCAATCGCGCGCGCGCACAGCGCGTCGGTCACGACCTGCCGGCGCGTCGAGTACGACGACTCGACCGCGTGGTCGAGCGAGCGCATCCCGGTCGAGGCCCACAGCCACGCGGGAGTCTCGGCGGTCAGATCGGGATCGAGAATGACGGTGCGCGGCTGGACCCGCGGATCGCCCGCTCCGCCCTTGTGGTGCGTGGCTTCGTCGGTGATCCCGCCAAACGCGGTGAACTCCGCCGCCGACAGCGTGGTCGGAATCGCGATATGAACCGTCTGGCGGGCGGGACTGAGCTGCAACAGCCGCACGCCGGCGACCTTTGCCATATCGATCGGGCTTCCGCCGCCAAAGCTGACGAAGCCATCCACTTCGAGACGGCGCGCCTCGGCGACCAGGGCGTCAACCGTCTTTGACGGTACATGCTGCACCGCGCCGGTGAAAACGCCCGCAAGCGCGCCTCCGGCTGCGCGCTTGACGCCTTCGAGCAGGCGCGAGGCCCCCAGCGATTTGCCGGTGACGACGAGCGCGCGCCGCACTGCGCGACGCGATAGTTCCTCGCCGAGAGCTGCGACCTTGCCGGCGCCAAAGATCACGCTCTCGAGAGTTCCGAACCGGTAGATGCCCGCGGTTTGTTCCATCGATATTCCTTCGCTGCTGCTCGCTTGCGCTCCCGCGCGCGTTTGCGGTGAGAGCGGGTCTCCTACGGGTTGATTATAACAACTGTACCGATGGGCAAGAGACGGTGGAGTTCCGCGATGTCGCGATTGTCGAGCGAGATGCATCCGGTCGTCCAGTTGACATCGCCCGAATTCAGTAATGGCACATCGGTGCCGTGAATTCCGATCGAGCCGCCCTCGCGAATAACGCGGCCATCGCGGGCGGGCGGATCCATGTCGTCGGTGCGCAGCGCGGCGTACCGCAACCGATCGATCGCGTTGGGGTAATCAAGGGTGAGAAACCAATGCCATCGCGCGCTCAGGTGCTTTCCGCTGATGAGGTAAACGCCCTCGGGCGTCCGCCGGTCGCCTTCGTAGAGCTTGGTTCCGTGCTCGCGCGAACGCCCGAAGACGGCATGATAGGCCCTGAACATCCGCCCTTTGTAATACACCGACAGATCGTGGCGCGACTTGAAGACCATCACCGCCCAATTGCCCGGATCCAGGTACGAACCGTCGCGGGTGTGGTAGTAATCGCGCTCGCCGTCGCTGAGTGCCGCCGCGGATGAATGGTGGTCTGCTGTCGGCGCGGCGCCGCAGCAGGCCGCCGATGAAGGATTCGCCGCCGGTGACGACGTCGCGGCGGCGGGCGCCGCCGCGAAGGCCGCCGTGCCCGGTTGCGGAGCCCATCCGGGCGGGATTGCCGCTGAGGCTTCCGCGGCGGGCGCGGGAATCGGAGATGAAGCAGGAGCCGGAGTAGCCGAAGCCGCCTGGCTTGGCCATAGCGGCGTGGGCTGGCGCGCAGCGGCGAACGCCGGCAGCATCGCGGAGAGGATCGCCGCGACGATCGCAATCGCACTGGTGCGTGCTCCGGCCCATTTGGCGATTCGATTCACCCGCAAATCATTTTCCGCCGCCGCATTGTGCTTGCAATCTTCATTTTGAAAAATCCCGCATGCCGCGTCAATTATGATGCACACGAACCGTCCATGACGTAGAGAAGATACGAGGAGAACATACACGATGGAGACCAACGATGCGCGCGCGATGGCGGCGCTGACGACCGGAATCTACGTCCTGACCGTTGCAGACGGTGCGCGGCGTCACGGGATGTCGTCGTCGTGGGTGACGCAGGTCTCGGGCGTGCCGCTGCTGTTGATGGCGTCAGTGGATAGCAATCATTTTACTGCCGGAATAATCGCGCGCACCGGGGCGTTCGGACTCAACATCGTGGGCGCGCGCGGCCGCGCGCTCGAAGACTATTTCTACTCCGCGCGTTCGCGCCGCCCGGACAATCTGGAAGAGTTGGATTTTGAACTCTCGCCGAAGCTCGGAGTGCCGTGGCTCAAGCTCGCCGCGATTACGCTCGAAGCGCGGGTTGTCCAGAGCGTGGTGGCGGGAGATCATACCGTGCACCTCGCGGAACCGGTCGGCGTGCGAATCGGCGCTGGCGATCGTCCGCTGACCTCGCTCGACCTGGATTACGTTTACGTCGGCGGCAAGCAGGTAATCGCCCGCGACCGCACCGGCTGGGAATGATTCGCATCTCGACAGTGTCGTACGAGCCGTGATACCATTTGTCTTACTTCTGGTAGGATAATTTTCAAATGAGTGTCGCGAAGCTTTCTGTTTCACTGCCCGACTCATTGGCCGGATTCATCGAGAAATACCGCAAAAAACGGGGACTTAACCGATCTCAGGTCTTCGAGGAAGCGGTGAAACTGCTCAGAAGCCGTGAACTCGAAGCGGCTTACCGCGAGGCTGGTTTGGAGTTGGACAAGGCTTGGGAGATCACGGTCTCAGACGGGCTTGGCGATGAGACGTGGTGAAATTTTTTACGCCGACTTGAGCCCCACCGTAGGCTCCGAGATAAACAAACGCCGCCCCGTGCTTATCGTGAGCAACGAGGCGAATAACCGCGCGGCGAACACGGTGACGGTTCTGCCAATCACTTCCAACGTCAGCAGAGTCTATCCTTTCGAGATACTTCTCTCGCCCCGTGACAGCGGCCTGCCCAAATCGTCGAAGGCCCAAGCCCAGCAAATTCGCACGATCGCGAAGGAACGGTTGCGAGGCGCAGCATTGGGCAGACTTGGCGTGACCCTGATGCGCAAAGCGGAAGACGCGATACGGCTTCATCTCGATCTTTGATCAGCGGAAACCGGACGAGAGGGGGGGTCGAGATGCGGACCACAGTTCACAGTAAAGATCTAGCGGAGCCAAGAGACCAAGGGCACTTATCAGCTCGATGTGCCCGATCCTCACACGCCCGTGATGAGCATCCGCGTGGGGAAGCGGGTATTTGACGGTGGCGCGGTCCCCAAGCGCATTGTCCTCACGGTCGCGGAGGTTTAGAGCTGAACAGAGTCCATTTCTGATGGGGGGCGGCCGGCAATGAGCGATCAAATCGCGAGAGCGTACAATGACCATAACGTCTATATTCTCGGTGCTGGCTTCGCCCAAGAGGCGGGACTGCCGCTCATCAAAGACTTCATGAATCGGATGCGCGACGCGGCGACCTGGCTGGAGGAGCAAGGCGGCCGCGAGGGTGAACTGAAGGCTATCAGCCGCGTGCTGGACTTTCGGCTAAAAGCGGCAGCCGCCGCGCATCGCGTACCTCTCAATGTCGAAAACGTCGAAGACCTGTTCAGCCTAGCCTCTGCCAGCGGCGATCAAGATCTCGCGAAAGCGATGCCGTTGGCCATCGCCGCTACTCTTGATCATGCGCGGAGCGTCGCGCCAGCACTCGCCGACCATCAATACTTTCCGATTGGCGTGCTCAACGTTCCCGGCTGGACGAAGCCCGCCAACTGGAAGCCGCCAACCGCCAATATCCAAGAGGGCGTGCGGAGCGGGCAGCTCAAAGGCGATTGGTACGGCTGCCCGCCATACGACTTCTATCTAGGAGTGATGTGCAGTTACTTCAACAGAGGCGGGCCGGAGCGCCGAGATACGATCATCACGTTCAACTACGACACTTTGGTCGAAGAAGTATTTCACGGCCTCGAAATTGCGTTTAACTACGGCTTGCCCGAAGGCTCGGTCGAGTTTCACGACTCGGCGGGCCGAATGAAGGGATCATACTCGAATGCGAAAATCTCAATTCTCAAACTTCACGGCTCTCTGAATTGGTGGGCACTTCCGCCGGAAGAGCAGGAACGACTTCGGCGCAGAGTGTACGATGCGCGCGTTAGGACTCTTCAGGATGAAGGCCGGCTGGCGGAGCAGAACCTCGACGAACTAACCCGGTCGGGTCTACGCCTTGGACACCTCACGGTTTACGGATGCCCTGGCGCACGGCCTGCTATTCCGTTTCTCGCTCCACCGACGTGGCGGAAAGATTTTTCAGGTTATTTCGGGGATATCTGGCACGCCGCCGTATTGGCATTGCGTACGGCGACGAACGTGGTCATCCTCGGCTACTCCGTCCCGCCGACCGATCAGCATTTCAAATATTTGCTGTCTGCAGGTCTCCAGGACAACATCTCACTACGCAAGGTGTTCTTTGTGAATCGAGGTCTGGCGCAAGAGGAAACCAAAAGGCAACTTGAGGAACGTCTGTTTGGCCTGTTTCGCCGCGAGCTTTTCGATCAGGACATCATCTCGCTCATTCCCACCGATATTCGAGAGTACCTCGCAGGGCCACGCATCATGGGAGGGGAGTCTGATCGGGTTCTGATCGGGCGTCCTTTGAATCCTCCAGGATACACTTGGGGCACGGCTCCATGGACTGTTTTTCCACCCTTCCAATCAGGGTGGTCGATTGCGTAGCATCGAGCTCATTCAACTGCTCGGAGCGATTCGTGGCAAAGTCTCAGAATCTCACTGAGGACGCGAAAGACCGCAGAAATGAATCGGCATTGGGACGCGGCAGGCAGCAGCGGCCCGAGCTAAATTGACGGGCTTGGAAAGCGTCTGATAGCATCCGCGCGCGGAGAATTTTTGCGATGCCGATTGAAAAAAATGAATTGCGCCGCGTGATGGGTCATTTCGCCACCGGCGTCACCGTTATCACTTCG
>Ga0307374_10001862_pt1 | contig 38581 bp, 33 predicted proteins | sample OX3MG_FD_202532 | JGI IMG/M metagenome (GOLD analysis project Ga0307374, IMG submission 202532) | Soil microbial communities from Risofladan, Vaasa, Finland - OX-3 | ecosystem: Environmental > Terrestrial > Soil > Coastal area > Acid sulfate soil | place: Finland: Risofladan, Vaasa | collected... | reverse complement strand
AGATAAACACGCCCGTCGTTTGTTTCTAACCGGTAGCCGCGAGATTAGAAACTGCAGTGATTTATTCAGCACAAAGGTCCGGACGATGATTTGAGGGATGGTTTGGAAAAGGTCTCAAACTGGACAGGCATGTCAGTTTGGGCGTACACATCGTTAACACTAAGAAGGGAAATGCACTCTTCGAGGCATTCACACAAACAAAGGCGTGCGGAAGGTTCGCAATGTCGGGAAACAATAGCTAATAATTTGTTCGCCTTTTGAACATTTGGCCCCCGGCGCGCTGGCGAATTCGCTAGCGGCACAGGAGCACTTATGGTATTCTGAGGTTGCGTTTGTTGCTCTTGTAAAACCCCTAGATTCGATTAAAGGGGCTGCAAGTTACAAACTTGCAGCCTTTTTTGCTTTACGGCTGGAGGCGGTCGCGAGGCGCAAATAGCTTAAAATAAAGAAGAGGAAACACAAGTGTCAAAAGAACAAGGAACAGTAAAGTGGTTCAATGCGAGCAAGGGCTTTGGATTCATCCAGCGTCAGTCGGGCGAAGATGTTTTCGTTCACTTTTCGGCGATTCAGTCGGAAGGCTACAAGTCGCTGAACGAAGGACAGGCCGTCGAATTCGACGTCGTGTCAGGCCCCAAGGGCTTGCAGGCCGCTAACGTAACTAGCCTCTAGTCAGTAGACCAAAATTAGCGGGAGCTTGCCACGTGCAGGCTCTCGCTAGCATCTCAAATAAGCCAGGCCCACCACAAAGCATCTGTAAAGCGCACAGAAATGGAAGAGTTTGGCGGCGGATTCCCGGGAAAGCCTCCCGTGGTGTGCCAATCCCAGGAAAGATGCAGCATAGCAGCTCAAGGAGTCCCTTCCATGGCAAAGCTCTACGTAGGGAACCTGCCGTTTGAAGTCACCGATGAAAGTCTGCAGCAAATGTTCAGCAGTCAGGGATTCGAAGTGCAATCCGCGCGTGTAGTGCGCGACATGGGCACGGGGCGTTCGCGCGGGTTCGGGTTCGTGGAACTGGGACCGAAAGAGGATTTAGCGCGCGCGATTTCGCAATTGAATGGCATGACGCTCGAAGGCCGCGCTTTGCAAGTGAACGAAGCGCGTCCGCAAGCGCCACGCGGCGAAGGCGGCGGAAATCGCGGTGGCGGATTCGGTAACCGCGGTGGCGGCGGCGGCGCTGGTGGCGGCCGCGGAGGTCACGGGGGCGGTGGAGGCGGCCGCGGAGGTCACGGCGGCGGAGATCGCGGTGGTAGTGACCGCGGTGGAAGAGACCGCGGCGGGCGGCGGTAACCAGCTAGAGCTGACGCAGCGCAATCGCTGCCATATGTAAAGGGAGCTTCTCTTTGAGCGATAACCTGTTCGTGCAGTATGTCGGCTTTAAGGTCAAAACGTTCGACCGCGAATACACGTTTAACGTGCACGTCTCGGAAGGTGCGATCCGCGCGTTCAAGCTCTCGATTGCCAATGAGGCGTTCAATGCACATCGCGCGCGTTTTCAAGACGCTCCGTCGATTTGTTCAACCAAGCTGCATCGTGAACTTGCCGGCCACGCCAACAATCCATCGGAAACAAATTACCGTATTTCGGATACAGACCTGGAAGAATACCGGAGCGCACACCCGCAAAAATCCTCGCGCAACCCCTACGCCCGCAAGACAAACTAACTCCCGACCGGCAGCAGCATTTTCCGATCGCCCATTTTCGCGTTTGTTGACTATTCGAACTCAAAATTACGCGAACGCATAACGCATGAGGTTGTTGTTCTGCGTAAAGTGCTGCGCCGGTATGATCCCGCATCACGGACTTGACTGCCTAGCAGGCGCGCTTGTCGTCGTTCCAGGGCTGCTCGGAATCGCTGCGAACGCCAACCGTCCAACTCTTCATACCGCTAAATAGTTCTGAATCTGGGCGGTTATGGGTATACCGGCCTTGATGGTACTCGGCTAACCTGAGAACCGTACTCTACGACCCGGAATGAGACACATACAAGGAGAAACAGAATGTCGCAAGCTTCCAAGATTGTGAAACACGTACTGGTCTTCGGAGGTTCGCTGCTATTGGGAGCGTCGCTGTTAGCGGCGCCGGCGAGCCGCGTGCAAGACCAACAAAACCCACCACCGAAGACCGCCCAGGACAATTCGAAAATGAACCGGGATCATCAGTCGAAACCAACGGCCGACCAACAGAAGATGAATTCATCGGACCAGGAAATCACACGGAAAATCCGCCAAGCCATTCATGATGACGACTCCCTCTCCATGTACGCGCACAACATCAAGATCATCACTCAGGACGGCAAGGTCACGCTGCGTGGCCCCGTGAAGTCAATGGAAGAAAAGAACGCCGTAGAAGCCAAGGCGGCAGCGGTAGTCGGACAGGACAATGTCGCTAACGAGATAACAGTAAGCCGTTCCAAGTAAGCGCAGGAAATCGAATTGAAATGAACAGGAGAAAATTACATGTCATCAGATAACAAGAAAAAGGCAGTATTCGGGATTTACTCGACGCGCGATGGCGTCGAACGTGCGACGGATGCGCTGTTGCAATCCGGTTTTACGACCAATGATATTTCCGTGCTTCTTCCGGAAAGCCTCGGTGGTTCGCGGCCGGTGTTTTCAAATGTAAACACACCGCTGGCGGGTTCTGCTGTGGGTACCCACACGCACGTTGCGGAAACCGGCGGCCAGAAGGACATCGGGACCGTGAAGAGCACTAAGGCTCCCGAAGGCGCGACAGCGGGAGCGAGCACCGGCGCAGTGATCGGCGGAACACTCGGCTTGCTAGCCGGAATCGGCGCACTTGCCATTCCCGGCGTAGGACCGCTTATCGCCGCAGGCCCGATTATGGCGGCTCTGGCCGGCATCGGAGTCGGGGGCGCGGTTGGTGGATTCACCGGTGCGCTGATTGGCATGGGAATCCCCGAGTACGAAGCGAAGAAGTACGAAGGACGCCTGAAGAAGGGCGGAATTCTCTTCTCTGTGCACTGCGATACATCGGAGCAGATCAAGCGCGCCAAGGAAATCATAGCGCGTACGGGCGGCGAAGATATTTCTTCAACGGGCGAGAGCTCTGTGAAGGACGATACCTCGACGACCCACGACCGCGAAGATGCGCGTCGCGCAGCGGCGGGCGGAACGGAACGGAACTAATAGTTAGCAAGTACGACGGGGGAGGGCGTTTTCCCAAGGATCCCTCCCTCTCTTTTCTTCTTAGAACAGTTGAGCCCGTGAATTTTTCGACCTCAGGATGAACTGAAGCCGCTGAAGCCGCGCCCTATGAAGCCCTTGGCGAGATGACTTCCAGGTGAAACGCACGGGCTAAACCACATCTTTTTTTCGCGCTTGCGCTTCGCGGTTTCAAATCGCGGCCGACACTGCTGCCGTGAATTCCTCAAAACCGCAGTGCGCCGAGCAGGTACAGGATAAGTAAAATCACCAGAACAGTGCCAACCACGCCCAAGCCGCCGCCTGTTCCCCACCTTGAGTATCCGTAGTAGCCCCCACCGCCAGCAAACAAAAGCACCACCAGAATGATTATGATCAGTAACATGAACCTCTCCTGCGAGCTGAAGTTGAATCCTAGGATCAGAGATTAGATTAGGCGCGCTATATAAACGTGACAAAAAACAACGCCGGCTTTTACTGGGATCGGAGCGGTCTCCCGAATTAGTCAGTTCCCGTCAGGCGGGCGAGCTGCTCCGCTGGGAGTTTGTGCAGCAATTCGAGGAATACTCCGTTGGTCCAGCCGAAGCCAATTTGATTGGTCACGTAGCCAGCGCGAATGTGTGTCACAGATTTACGAGTAACCACGTCGTATTTTTCGCGGATGTGCTTCTCGGTTTCAAAATCTTCGACGATCATGCTCAGAAACTCGTACGAAATACGATCTGCGTCGGCGGTATAGCCATAGCGACGAAGCCCCTCAACGGCGAGCAATTGAAGCGGCGCCCAGCCGTAGGGATAGTCCCACTGCGCGCCGGTGTTATTGCGGCTGGTGGCGAGGCCGCCGGGTTCTTCGAATAGGGAAATCTTAGCAGCGACAGCCTTCGCCTGCTCCTTCGTCGCTAGTCCCGCCCACAAGGGGTAGAACGTGGTGGCAAAATCATATGACGAGCGCGTGCGCGTCTGAAAATTGTAATCGTAGAAAAGACCCGCCTTCGCATCCCACAAATATCTGTCGATATTCGCGCGGCGTTGCGCTGCCTTCCGTTTCCAGTTTCCGGCTTCTGATTCCTTGCCGAGCAAGTTGCTGATTTCCGCCAAATCCAGTTCTGTTTCATAGAGCAAACTATTCAAGCAAACGGGCGCGTAGTGGTGCGTTTGATCCCCGTATGGCCCAAAACGAAAGGTCACGTCAAATCCCGATTCGCGCATGCTGCGGTCACCTTTGTAATAATCGGACGTCAGCGTCACGCGATGTTCTTGGCAACCCTTGGCGTTGGCGACGGTTGTCACTTTCGAGCCGCACACAAACAAGTCGTAAATCCGCCCGGTCGCCGACACCCCCTGTGCTGAATCACCAGCGTTCACGCGGACCATTTGGCCGTGGTTATCGCCGGGATGCATCAGAAAATATTCCGCAACCTCGCGGTAATAGTGGCTCGGATCATCCAGAATTTCCGGCACGGGACCATTGCCGCGGTCGAAATACCGCGATAGACCGGTGTCACCCGCCAGATGCGGCGGAGAAGTCCACTGCTCGTAGTCTGTGCGAGCATAGCGGTACCCTCGTTCGAGCCACGCCTTGTCGTCACGACCGCTGGCATGTTCGGCGTCGTACACGGCGAGAATCATCGAAGTCAGAAATGGCGGCTGCGAGCGAGTGAGATAATAAGTGCGGTTCGCATTCAACACGCCCCCGTAATGCTCGATTTCAAAGAAAAAGTTGTCCACCATTCCTTTTGCGAGCGCGAGGCGGTTGTCGCGCAGTAGTCCGAGAATGATGAAGTAGCTGTCCCAACCGTACATTTCGTTGAATTGGCCGCCGGGAACCACGTACGGATTGGGAAGATAAAGCAGTCCCTCGGGCCCAATCTTTGTCGAATCGAGCTCGCCCGGCCGGCCGATTTTCGCGGGCAGATGCTTCACGCGCACGTGGCAACGTTCCGCCAGCGCTTTTACATCCGGCGGTTCCGCAAACTCCGCAGGAAGATAGAGGATCGGTTCGCCCTTGGTCTTCACATCTTCCAACGTCTTGCACACGTCGACTGAGCGCGTCAGATGGTCCCACGCGGCATGAATGTATTTACGAACGTTGTTGAAGGAAGACGACTTCTCACTCATCGAGACTTGGTTGCTCAGGAATTTAGATGTCGGCGTGCCCTGGAAGGTGCGCTTAGTGCGTAAACCGACCGTCATTCCCGGCGTATTCGGCGCCGCCAGTATCGCCAGCATCGTAGCACAGCAAAACGCGTAGCACTTTGCGCGAGTCCTCATCGCATTAAATGGAGCGGGAGCAGGGGATCGAATTGTTTCGCCATCGGTAAGTCTCGCTGATTCCGTTGCCCTTACTTCGCCCGAGTCGTCGAAAAGCGGCCCTCCGATGCGGTTTCAGATTCATCCTGGATTCAGATCGTTCGGGTGACCATCTTCCCGCCTAATCTCGACGAGCCGGTTTGCCGACTTACCGGAGACTGACACAAAATCGTGAAACATTCGGTTTCGCAATGCTAAGTTTCGACCCGTATGCAGGTCAGCTTCACATACTCAGCTTCGTTTCTTTCAGTCAGGAATCGCGGCCGCCGCTGTGGGAAGGCCGACACGTCTCAACAGGTCTTGGAAACCAGGATTGCTGCGCAAAGCGTCCATACTCGGATCCAAATGAAGATAGATAAGCCAGTGAGAGTGGTCCTCCCAGGATTTCTCCAAGTATTCAATCGCCCGCTCGTGTTCTCCCAAGCCGATATGGATTCCCACGAAAAAGTGGGGCGCGACATATTTGTGCTTTGCCAATTCTGTCAGATCATCGAGTAACTGCAGTGCTGCCTTTGCCCTTCCGGACTCTCCATACGTATGCGCCAGCGCCGCGCGCATCAACGGACTGCCGCCTGAAAGGTTCACTCCCTTCTCACCCGCGGTGATGGCCAATTCGTAGCGGCCGGTTTTACGGTACAAAAGGCCGAGAATCCAGTGCGTGACTGGGTAGTTCGGATCCAATTCGACGGTTCGTAGGAGCTGTTCGACAGCATCGTCGTATCGACGGGCCATGTAGGAGGCCCATCCGATCGCGACGTTGATAATAAGGGACAGCGGATCTAGCTCCTGGCTGTCTTTCATCTTGGCGATGGCTTCTAACTGGCGCCCCATGGTCATTACATACTCGGCGTGCCAATGATTCGCAGTTGGATAAGAGGGATTTAGTTCAAGGCTGCGTTTGAATTCTGTCTGAGCCTCTTGCCACCGCCAATCGTGAAGCCATAGCGCGGCTGCCAGAGAAGTGTGGGCTTCGCCGAGATCCGGGTCGAGCTGCAGAGCGGTTATCGCGGCTGCTTTGCCTTTAGGGAATGCGTCCTTCCCCGGCAGATAACTGTTCCATCCCAAGAGCACGTACGATTCAGCCAAACCCGTGTAGGCGAGAGCATAGCTGGGGTCCTTCTCGACCGCCTGCTGAAAGTAGCCGATCGCCTTGTAGAACCCTTCTTCGGTCCATCTGTTCCAATGATGACGGCCTTGTAGGTAGAGCCTGTAAGCCTCGGCATCTTCTGTGTCGCGTCTGATTAGTCGCTTTTTTTCAGCCCGCGTTAGCTGCAACCGCAATTTCCCCGATATCTCGTTGGAGATTTCGTCCTGGATCAGAAAGATGTCGCCGGGCTTGCGATCGAATTGTGCGCTCCATAGTTGAGCGCCTGTCGCTACGTCGACTAACTCGGTCCCAATGCGCAAAGAGCCGCCGCTTTGCATCATTCTTCCCGTGAGCACGGCGCGCACATGGAGCTCGCGACCGACGGCTTGAGGATCAATCTCCCGGCCCTTGTACCGAAATACCGTGCTCTGAGCCATCACGCGCAGTCTGGGTACAGTCGCCAAGATATTGATAAGGCTCCCCGCGATCCCGTCACTGAGATATTCGTTCTCAGGGTCGCGACTAACGTTCTCGAAAGGCAACACCGCAAGCGAGCCAATGATCTTTGAGACGCGGCCTGGGCGGAGGGTCGTTGTTTGCGCCGTCGAAGTCCTGGATCTCCGCTCGCCGGTCGAGGATAAAGGACCCGGGGTTGATATGAGGACCGATTCGGCTTCTCCTTCCTGATCTCTCCGGCCCGAATCCGTATCTCGTTTCAGTCGCTGGAGGGCAGCAAGCAGGTCGGCTGCGTGCTGGTAACGCTGGCCCCTATCCTTGTGGAGGGCCTTGTCGATGATGATTTCCAGCCTCAGCGGGATAGCGAGATTGATACTGCGCACCGGAACAGGCGGCCGGGTCAGAACGGCCTCGATAATCATGCCGCCCGTGCCGCCGCCAAACGCCTGGCGCCCTGTTGCCATTTCATACAGCACGAGACCCAGCGAGAAGATGTCCGTGCGCGGGTCCAGATCGTCTCCGCGTACCTGCTCGGGTGACATGTAGGAGGGTGTGCCGCTTATGATTCCAACGATTGAACTGGAATCCGGCGATTGGGCGCCGAACCCCAGGTCCACTCCCGCGATGCCTTTGGGAATAAGCTTCGCGAGCCCAAAATCGAGAACTTTTGCTTGTCCGCGCTTTGTTACGAAGATATTCGCGGGTTTAATGTCGCGGTGAATGATTCCTTCGGCGTGCGCCGCATCCAGGGCTTCCGCGATCTGGATTCCGAGGTTCAGAATTTCTTCGAGAGGAAGCGCTTTCCCATGCATGTGACTGCGAAGAGTTTCGCCGTCGATGAACTCCATGGCGATGAACGCCCGGCCGTCCTGCTCGCCGATGTCGTAGATCGTGCAAATGCCCGGATGGTTTAGAGCGGAGGCGGCCCGCGCCTCGCGTCGGAACCGTTCGAGTGCCTGCGGTTGTTGCGCCAGTTCTTCAGGGAGGAGTTTCAGTGCTAACGCACGCTCAAGTCGACTATCGTGCGCCTTGTACACGACGCCCATCCCGCCGGCGCCGAGTTGCTCCAGGATGCGATAGTGCGAGATGGTCTGACCAATCATCGGCAGGCAAAATTTCCCGTGAGCAGCAGTTCAGACTACACCGTTGGATCGTCGGGACCGGCTTCGTTGAACGATTTTCTTCGTTCCGTCTTTGGTGGTTTGGGCGATCCAATCAGACTCAGAACAGCCGAGCCTTCCCCGAAGTTATTCGCAGCCGCCAGGGACTCCTGCTCAAGCGTAACGTTCTTGTTGCACAATGTACAAACAAGCGCTGCGTAGGCCCCGCCATCCGCTTGTCTGAACATATTGCAGCGCATGACGCGCCCGCAACATACAGGAACCCACATCGCGGAAGCATTATCCAAAGCCATGAGCCTCCTCGCAGGAAGCGAATGCGGGCGATTATACACTGAAATCCGCCGGCTCGGATTCTGACTCGTGAATGGAGCGGGAGAAGGGAATCGAACCCTCATTTCTAGCTTGGGAAGCTAGCGTTCTGCCACTGAACCACTCCCGCCCTCAGCAGATATGCGGCAGACACACGGAAGCATAGCATTGCGGGAGGGTCTACTCAAGCCGGGCGTTTGCGGGCGTTTGCGAGAGCTCTTCGCGGATCGCAACCGGACAGGTTCTAGCGGCACTCCCTAACGGTTATCTATATCAATCACCATTCATTGAGTGATGGTGGCGATGCGGCGGTCGAGAGTAGCCGCGGCGAAATACGCGCAGCGCGCGGATTCGCGTTCCGTCCAGCGTTGCGCGACAGGCGCCAATTGTGCGAGGGACATATCGATCATCGAGATGATTCGGTAGTACGTCGAAACAATTCCCAAGTGCCATTGGTCGCCGCCCGGATTCGGCGCAACGCGCAAGAGGCCAAGCAAGCGGTCGAACTGCCCGCCTCGAATTTCGCCTGGCTCCAGGCCGGTCACTTCTCGACTTGCGGGCGACAGCTCCATCTCGGCATACATCGTCAGAATTGAGCGGCAATACGATAAGAAGAACTGGACCAGCGCCATTCCTGAGAACATGAGCATGAGAACTGGAATCATAAGTTTTGTCTGTCGTTGCACGAGCAATTACAGGCCGCGCAACGTACGAGAGTAGGCTGCATTTGGATGGCCCTTACCTCCTGAGATCTAACTTGCCGCGTCGCGGCGGAGTACTACGACATACTTACACGGTGAGCACGCAAACTTACCGCTTGCGGTGTTTGCCCTCAAAACGCGCAAAATGACTGGTACTCTCCGCGAGCGTGTTTTTTGAAGGAAAGTGGGCGCGTGTGAAACGAAGGTTCACGCCGGTACAGTTAGCGCTCTCTCTCGATGATTCAAAGCCCCCTCTGCCGCAGCCGCGCCGCCAGATCCGCTGGACTAAACCATTTGCCTGCCTCGCTCTAAAATTCCTACACGTTTGCGGCTGAAAGTATTAGGATTGCCGGCTTGCACCTATTTCGATAACGTTTGCATCCGTTTTGAATCAATTTTCGGGAGGATCGGGAATGAAGCTTGCTCGCAACCTGGCCGTGGTGGTGCTTGGAACGCTTGTGCTCGCGCTGTTCGGCTCTTTACGTTCATCGGGGCAGACGACCGACAAGAGCATGTGGTCCGGAATGGAATGGCGTTCGATTGGGCCCTTTCGAGGCGGACGCGTGGAGACAGTCGTCGGGATTCCGGGCAATCCAAACGTGTACTATTTTGGCGCGGTCACTGGAGGTGTCTGGAAGACGACAGACGCCGGACGAAGCTGGCACCCGATGTTCGACAAGGAGCCGATTGCGTCGATTGGCGCGATCGCAATTGATCCGGCGGACCACAATGTCGTATATGCAGGCACGGGCGAGCCCTGTCTACGCGGGAATATTTCGTTCGGCAATGGCGTGTATAAATCACTAGATGGCGGGAAGACGTGGACGCATATCGGACTCGACGACACACGGCACATTTCGAAAGTGCTGATTGACCCGAACGACCCCAACACCGTTTTCGTTGCGGCGATTGGTCATGCCTACGGTCCGAACGAAGAGCGCGGTGTATTCCGCTCGACGGATGCGGGGAAGACCTGGCAGAAAGTCCTATATAAGGATGACAAGACGGGCGCGGTCGATCTGGTTTTCGATCCGTCGAATTCGCACATTCTCTACGCAGCGATGTATCAGGAGACCCGCACGCCCTGGGGCTTCACCAGCGGCGGACCTGGCAGCGGGATTTACAAATCCAACGATGGGGGCGCCACATGGAAGCAGCTCACCGGCCACGGATTGCCGGAGGGGATTTACGGGCGCATCGGCCTGGCTGTTGGCGCGGATTCGAATCGCGTGTATGCGCTGATCGAAGCGAAGAAGGGCGGCCTTTACAGTTCCGACGACGCGGGCAAGACTTGGCATTTCATCAATGGCGACCAGCGATTCACGCAACGCGCTTGGTATTATATGCACATCTTCGCGGACCCGAAATCCACGGATACGATTTACATTTTGAATACCGGAACGTACCGCTCGACGGACGGCGGCATGCATTTCACCCCGATTGCCGCGCCGCATGGCGACGATCACGCATTTTGGATCGATCCCAAGGATCCCAATCGCCTGATCGAGGGAAACGATGGCGGCGCGACGATCTCCGTGGATGACGGGAAAACGTGGACGGATGAAGACAATCAGCCGACAGCGCAGTTTTATCATGTCAGTGTTGATAACCGGTTTTTCTACCGCGTGTACGGCGCGCAGCAGGATAACTCTACCGTCGCAATTGCCAGCCGCACGGATCACGGCCTGATCACTGACAAAGATTGGTACGACGTGGCGGGCGGCGAGAGCGGCTACATTGTCGCGGACCCGAAAGATCCCGACATCGTTTACGCCGGCGGAAATTGGGGAATCATCACGCGGCTAGACCGGCACACGGGGCAGGTGCAAGACGTAACCGTTTGGCCTGTGAATCCCAGCGGCTGGAGCGCTGGCGAATTGCCGCACCGGTTTCAGTGGACGGCGCCGATTGCAATTTCGCCATTCGACTCGAATGCCGTCTATATAGGCGGAGAGAAACTCTTCAAGACCACCGATGGCGGTATGAACTGGACAGCAATTAGCCCCGACTTGACCCGCAACGACAAGACCAAGCAAGGTCCTTCGGGCGGCCCGATCACAATCGACGAAACCAGCGTGGAATATTACGACACGATCTTTTCGGTGGCGTTATCGCCGCTGCAGCGGGGCCTGATTTGGACGGGCAGCGACGACGGGTTGGTGCACATCACCCGCGATGATGGAAAAACATGGTCGGACGTTACGCCGAAAGGCATGCCGGAATGGGCGCGTATTGGTTTGATCGCTCCCTCGCCGTATGCTGCGGGGACTGCCTATGTGGCGGCGGATCGGCACCGTCTCGATGATTTCCATCCGTATGTTTATAAAACGACGGACTACGGTAAGACGTGGACGCAAATCACGGACGGCCTGCCGCAATCCGGAAGCTACGTCCATGCGGTTGCGGCCGATCCGGTTCGCAAAGGCCTTCTCTATTGCGGGACGGAGACGGGCATTTACGTTTCGTTCGATGACGGCGCCAAGTGGCAACCTCTGGAGTTGAATATGCCGACAGTGCCGGTGACAGACATGGTCGTAAAAAACGATGATCTTGTGATTGCGACGAAGGGCCGCTCGTTTTGGATTCTCGATGACCTGTCGCCGCTACGCGAGTGGAATGAAGGCATAACGAACGACACGGCACACCTCTTCCGTCCACGCGTTGCATGGCGTACCCGGCTCGGCTCGGCGAATCCGCGGAATTTCGCGTGGGATGGCCAGAACGCGCCCGATGGGGCAGTGATTAACTACTACCTGAAAACCAAGCCCGCGGACAAAGACAAGGTGACGCTGGAAATTCTCGACAGTGCTGGAAAAGTCGTGCGCAAGTATACAAGCGAAAAAAAGAAACCTGCAGATGAACAACCATCGGAAGCGGGCGATGAATTCCACGCGCCCAAGACCATTCCGGTCAAGGCTGGCGTGAACCGTTTTGTTTGGGATTTGCGCTATGAAACGCCCACGCTGATTCCAGGGCAGGTGTGGGACAGCGCGGACAATCCGAAAGGGCCGCTCGCGTTGCCCGGCGAATATCAAGTGCGCCTGGCGGCGGCAGGCAAGACGCTCACCGAGCCGTTGACGGTCAAACTCGATCCGCGCGTGAAGAATACCCCCGAAGATTTGCGCAAGGAGTTCGATCTGTCGCTCAAGATTCGCGACGAGATCACGCTCGCGGATGAAACCGTGAACGAAATGAACTCCGTCAAGGCGCAAATCGCGGTGCTGCGCAAGCGGCTTGGCTCAAACGCGCAGGATAAATCGATCCTCGATGCAGCGGACGCCATCGAGAAACAAATGAAGCCGATCGATGATCAACTGTGGCAAGGGAAAATGAAGGCCAGCGAGGAAGACTTGAACTATCCCGACGAGATCAACGATCAATTGAAAGGCATCGCCGAGTTTATGGAAGGCTCGGATAACGCCCCGACAGCCGCGGATTACGCCGCGTATGCGGATCTGAGCGGCAAAGCTGACAAATTGATCGCGCAGTGGAAGGAGATCAAGTCGAAAGACCTTGCGGCGCTCAATGAGCAAATCAAAAAGGCGGATATCCCGGCGATCGCGGCGATGCCGCCATCGGATTCGTCGAAGTAGGATCTTCAACGAGCGACATTGCGACTTAGAGGGGAGCGTGACCGAGGACCCCAGCCGGGCCGAGTGCGCCTGGGTCAGAGACGCAACTACAGAGCGTCAGGACGATGGTGCCGGGTTCTCGGCTGGCCGAGATGAGTTAAGTACTGCGATCTGGTGGATGCGCCGGTCGGTGGCGTCGCCTGCGCGCCGCTCTGTGGACGAGGTGTGAGAGGCGCTGGCGTCGGTATGGAGGAGGAGTTGGCCGGCAAGTGCAGATAAAGTTTCTGCAGCTCGGCCGGCGTCATCGCGCCCTGACGAAGCCTGACAGCCATTACCGAACCACCCGCACCGGGCTTTGTGATGGCCCATACGGTGTCGCCTGCCTTCATCTGCTTCACGTCGAGTTTCTGCCCTTTTTCCCCGACATAGCTGGTTTGCGGACCGATTGTAGCAACAACAGTCAACTGCGTCGGGCGCATCAGCACCACCTGGTGCTTCTGCAAGTCGACCGATGAGACGATAAAAAATTCCTCTCCTTGCGCGTTCTTCGGATGTGCCTGCGCCCACGTCGGCAGGGAGACAGCGAGCCCCAGCAGGAGCGTGACTGCATAAGAAATGAATTTTGAGCCTCTATTCATATCGAAGGGCCTCGATGGGATCCAAGTGTGCGGCGCGTCGCGCCGGGTAATATCCAAAGAAAATTCCAACAGCCGCTGAGAAGAACACGGCAATAACAATTGAGGAGGGGGAAACAAGCGTTGGCCAGTGAAGGGCGCGGGCAATGATCGAAGAACCGCCAAGCCCCAAAATAATGCCGATGCTCCCGCCCAAAAGGCTGAGCACGACAGCCTCACTCAAAAATTGTCCTTGCACGTCGGATTCGGTGGCGCCCACTGCCATGCGCACGCCGATCTCGCGCGTCCGTTCAGTTACGCTGACAAGCATGATGTTCATAATGCCGATGCCGCCAACGAGCAGAGAAACCGATGCGATGCTCGCCAGCAGAAGGGTCATCACGTGCCCCGACTGCGCCTGAGCCTGCGCGAAGTCCGTCGGGCTGCGGATGATGAAATCGTTGTCTTCGTGCGGGCGCAGATGGTGGCGCTGACGGAGAAGCGCAGTGATTTGGTCCTCCGCGGGCTGAATGTCCGCCATGGAATCTGCGGAAAGCATCATGAAATGGATCCAGCTAATTCCGGCAAGCTTTTTCTGAACCGTGGTATACGGCATCATGATGGTGTCATCTTCATCGCCGCCGAAAGGCGAGCTTCCCTTGGTTGCGAGGACACCGATTACCTGAAAGGGAAGATTTGAGATACGAACGGTCTTGCCGACTGGGTCTTCATTCGGGGCGAAAAGGTTCTTTACCACCGTCTGGCCAAGAAGGCACACGTTGGATGCCACATCAACGTCGCGCTGATTAAAGACACTCCCTGCGGCCAGCGCCCAGTGGCGAATTTTGAGATAATCGGGTGAGACGCCGCTGGCATGCGTAAACCAGTTATTCGCTCCATAAACCACTTGCGCGCCATATCCCACGCTCGGAGAAACCCATTTGATAAAAGGAACCTCGGCGAGAATGGCGGTGCCATCCGCCACGGTGAGGGTTTTGGTGGCCTGGCTGCCCATATGCACGCCGCCCTTATTAATGCTGCCGGCGGAAATGAAAATGATGTTGTCCCCAAGACTTTTGATTTGATCCTGCACTTGGTTGGACGCGCCCTGGCCGATAGCCACCGTACAAATTACGGCGCCTACGCCAATAATGATGCCAAGCATCGTGAGCACTGTGCGCATTTTGTTGCGCGCCAGCGCTCGCATCGATACCCGGAGAATTTCACGAACGTCCAAGTTTACCGCCTCCCAGGGCCGCCAAACGGAGACCGAGTGCCGCTAGTTCCACTCAAGTTCTGTTCCCCTGTAATGACCTGATCGCCCTGCTTCAAGTCGCCTTCGACGACGTCGGTGCTGGTGTAGTCCGTTAGGCCCGTCTTAATCGCGACCGGAATAGGCTGCTTATTTGCGTCGAGCTTCCAGACAACCTGCAAGCCGCCCACGTGGGATATTGTCGCCTGGCGGGGAATGTTGTACTTCTTATAGAGCGCCTGCAATTGAGATGGCGGCAACTGCGGAGTGAAGGTGAGGGCAATGTTCGGGACCAAAAGCACATTGTTTGCGTGTCCTGTAGGAATCGTAACGTATGCCGTTTCGCCGGGCAGAAGCTTGCCTTCGGGATTTTCGAAGTCGATGATCGTGTCATACGTCACCACGTTCTGAACTGTGAAAGCATTCAGCCGAATCGCACTCACGCGCCCGTGAAACGACTCGGCGGGATAAGCATCCACTTGGAATGACGCGGGCTGACCCACGTGAATTTGCCCGGTGTCAGATTCGTCCGTGGCTGCGTAAACCTGCATGCGCGTGAGGTCCTGCGCAATAGTGAAAACGTTTGGCGCTTGCAGAGAAGCGGCAACCGACTGCCCCACTGTGACGTTTCTGGCGACAACGGTGCCATCGACAGGGGAAACAATCGTTGTGTATTTCAAATTGGTTTCCGCCATTTTCAGGGTGCCTTGGGCGGATTCGACCTGTGCTCGCGCCTGAGCCAGTTGCGCTCTCGTTTGATTGACCTGGGCCTGGGCCTGCGTCACGGAAGCGTTCGCAGCAACAAAGTTCGACTGCGTCTGGTCGTTCTGGTCATGAGAAATCACGCCCTGTTGAGTCAGGTCGGCGATGCGCTTGGCATTCACCTGCGCATACTGCGCGTTTGCTTTGAGCTTGGCCACGTTGGCCTGGTCCGCAACGATGCTGGCCGCGATGTTTTGAACATTCGCAACCGCGTTAGCCAGGTTGCCGCGGGCCGTCGTGACCTGCGCGTCATAAATTGTGGGGTCGAGTTGTGCAAGCACGTCTCCGGCGTGAACCTGGGTATTGAAGTCGGCGAAGATGTATTGCACGGTTCCCGAGACGAAAGATCCCACGGGAACGGTGGTCAGCGGGTTGATGGTTCCCGTCGATTGCACGACTGCCGTAAGGCTGCCGCGTCTTACCGGCATCGAAATGTAGCGGATCGTCGGCGTCTTGGTTTTCACCACGTATAGGATTACGATGGCCGCGATCACGGCGATTCCAATGAGCCAGCTAAGGCCTTTGTGTTTTTCGTACGATTCTCGGACGGACATGGTTGGGTTCGTGACCTCGAAGTTTTCTCAGCGCCTTAAGCGCGGGCCGGTTCGTGCTCTGGTTCTCGCTGGCCCTTATAAATGACGCAGCGGGAGTGCTGTGGGTTTCACTCCGCTTCCGGCTTCATCTTCTTTGATATCGCCTCTCATGTTACATTGGGCGCCCGGAATCGACCAGCGGGGGAGGTTCATTGGCTTATCGCGATTTGAGGGCGTTTCTTGCGCGCCTGGAGCGTGAAGGCGAGTTGACCCGCATTAGCGCGGAAGTCGACCCTGTGCTTGAAATCACGGAAATCACGGACCGGGTAACAAAAGCCGGCGGCCCCGCATTGCTTTTCGAGCACCCCAAGGGCTCAAACATCCCTGTTGTCATCAATCTGCTGGGGAGCGAGCGGCGCGTGAACCTCGCACTCGAAGTCGATGATATCGATCAGGTCGCGGGCCGCGTGCGGTCGTTCCTGGATATGCAGACGCCTCAAGGCTTCCTCGATAAAGTGAAAATGCTTCCGAAGCTGGCCGAGTTGGGGTCATTTTTCCCGAAGACGGTGAAGTCGGGTGCGTGTAAGGAAGTGATTCGCAAGGATGATTTCTCTCTCTCATTTTTCCCCATACTGAAATGCTGGCCGCAGGACGGCGGGCGTTACATCACCTGGCCGATGGTCATCACCAAGAATCCGGAGACAGGGAAACGGAACGTGGGCTGCTACCGCATGCAGGTGTTCGATGAACGCACCACAGGGATGCATTGGCAGACCCAAAAGCATGGCGCCGAACATTTTCGAAGCGCACGTGTCCGCGAAGCCGCCGGGCGGTTGGAAGTAGCCGTGGCTATTGGGGCCGATCCGGCCACCGCACTTGCGGGAATCCTCCCCGTACCTCCGGACCTGGACGAATTTATGTTCTCCGGCTTCTTGCGGCGCGACGCCGTGGAGCTTGTTGCTTGCGAAACAGTAGATCTCGAAGTGCCCGCGAACGCGGAGATCGTGCTGGAAGGCTATGTTGATCTTTCGGAGATGCGCACCGAAGGTCCTTTTGGCGACCACACTGGGTTTTATTCTCTCGAGGGCGAATATCCTGTGTTTCATGTAACTTGCATCACCCACAGGAAGGAACCCCTATACTTGACGACCATTGTGGGGCCGCCTCCGCAGGAGGACTTTTTCATGGGGCATGCAATTGAACGCGTTTTCCTGCCGGTGATGAAGATGCAATATCGGGAGATTGTGGACGTCGCGATGCCCGCCGAAGGCATCTTCCAGAACTTAATGATCGTGGCAATTCGAAAATCGTACCCCGGGCATGCGCGAAAAATCATGAATGCCATCTGGTCGCTTGGGCAGGCCATGTTTACCAAAGTCATTGTCGTTGTAGACCACGACGTCAATATTCAGAATCCCCGCGAAGTTGTGTGGAAAACGTTATGCGCAATCGATCCTCAACGCGATATCGAGTTCGTGCTGGGTCCCGTGGATACGCTCGAACACGCATCTCGCCTGCAGGATTTTGGCTCGAAGATGGGCATTGACGGAACGCGGAAGTGGCAGTCGGAAGGATTTGCGCGCCCGTGGCCCGATGAGATCCGCATGAACGCCGCGACTAAATCGCGAATAGACGCATTGTGGCAATCTCTGAAGATTGACGTTTCACGTCCGCGACGGTAACAAATCCTGTCCACTCGAACAGGGTTCACCTTTCGCACGCTCCTCCGGAATGACTGTGGACTTCACGCGCGTCCTACTTTTTAATCTAAAAGTGCTCACGATTACCAACTGCACACCAGCCCAGCGCCGTTGCTTGACACTCGAATCGCTGGAATGACATAAGGGTACAGCAGTACTGGTAGCGCAGTTTTCAAGAGACGCCGGTTCGAACCGGGTGAGTCGAAACTGGCGAGCGAGCTTTCAAAGACAAATTGACTTCCCAGGGCTAGGGTGAACATGCCGGCCGATGGCCTGCATGACGCAAGTCAGCGAGCGAGGGGCGACACGATGTTTGGGATGGGGAAATCGAAATCTCTGATCGGTCTGGATATCGGGTCGAGCTCCGTCAAGGCTGTCGAACTCAAGAAGACCAAACAGGGGTATGAACTCGTTAGCTTTGGCATTGAGCCGCTGGCCCAAGATACGGTCGTCGACGGCGCAATCATGGACGCTCCGGCAGTGGCCGAACGCATTAGCTCAATCTTCGATGCCCAGAAAATCAAAGTTAAGGACGTAGCCACGTCGGTTTCGGGGCATTCGGTAATCGTAAAGCGCGTGCCCATGCCGCTGATGGCCGAAGACGAGCTCTACGACAGAATTCAAGCCGAAGCCAGCCAGCATATTCCCTTCGATATCGCTGACGTCAACCTGAGCCATCAGTTGCTGGAGACGACGGACAGTCAGATGGATGTTCTCCTGGTCGCCGTCAAGAAAGACAAAATCCTGAATCATACCAACGTACTGGCGCAGGCCGGAAAAACTCCCGTGGTGGTGGATATTGACGCCTTTGCGCTGGAGAACTGCTTCGAGGTCAATTACGACCCAGACCCGGCGCAGGTGGTCGCTCTGCTTAATATCGGCGCGAGCGTCATGAATATCAACATTATCCGCGGTTGGACGCCGCTGTTCACACGCGACGTTTCGGTAGGCGGCAACCAGTACACCGACGCGCTGCAGAAGGAACTCGATCTCAATTACGAAGACGCGGAACGGTTGAAAATGGGCGGCTCGCTGCCCGGCGTTACCGATGAGCAGCGCACTTCGATTTTACGATCTGTTTCCGACATCCTCATACTCGAAATTCAGAAGACTTTTGATTTCTTCCGGGCAACCGCCAGCGGCGAAAACATCCGCCGTATCGTTGTGGCCGGGGGAACGGCCCGCGTACCAGGGCTGCTCGATCTCCTCAGGGAAGAATTCGGAATGCCGGTAGAAGAGCTATACCCATTCCGGAAGATTGTAGTGAATCCGGGACGGCACGATGAAGAGAAAATTCGAGAAATGGCGCCGCGACTGGTGATTGCAGTCGGGCTGGCTCTAAGGAGTTTTGATACCCCATGATTCGGATCAACCTCCTCGGCCAGGAACGGCCGAAAACGACCGGGCCGTCGATTCCTCTTGAGTCGTCGTTGCGAGTGGTGTTGTTCGCGGCGGCGGTGATCTTGGCTGTCGTGGTGCTTGTCGTGATGTATAACCAGAAATCCAACGAGCTTGCGGGCATTAACGCCCACATCGCCAGCTTGCAGGCGGAGCGCACGCGCCTCCAACAGACCAAGGCCGAGGTGCAACGGTTCGAGCAGCAAAAGGCGGTTCTGCAGCAGCGCATCGATGTGATCGAGACTTTGCAGGCCAACCGTTCCGGCGGCCAGCAATTGCTGCAGATGGTCGCCAATACCGTCGGACGTTCCGAGTCGCTGTGGCTTACTTCGTTGGAACGCACCGGAAACACGCTGACCATCACCGGAGAGGCGGCGTCGATCAATGCCATCGCGAATTTCATTACGCAGATGAAGCATTCGGGCTATTTCGACAAAATCGAAATTCAGTCCGCGGCAGAGAACGATATCGTAAAAGGCGCGCAGACGTACGGATTCACGATGTCAGCCCAAGTCAGCCAGTCGAAGCCAGCGGGTGGGATGAGCCCTACCGCGCCAGCGCGGCCGGGAAAGAGCTAGGGAGGAGCAATGGCAACCTCGTTTCGTGAAATGTCATGGCCCGTTCAGGCACTGGCATTTCTATTCCTAGCCGTGGTTTTGGTTCTCGGGGGGCTATACGTTCCCGGATCTCCAGTACAAAGGGAACGTGTCGCGGTCGACGACGCCAATGCCCAGTTGAAGCCACTCGAAGCTGAAGTGCAGACTTTGCGGGTATACCAGCAGCGGCGCGCGGAGCTTCAGGGCGAAATGGACGCGCTGCAAAAGCAGCTTGCGACGTTGCAGACGATTGTTCCGGAAAATAAGGAAGTCGACCAGTTCATCGTCATGTTGCAGGGCGCGGCATCCGGTGCGGGAGTGATGATTCGCAAGATCGAAACGCAGCCTGTTGTGGCGCGTGAATACCACTACGAGATGCCGTTTAAGATCACCGCGGACGGTCCCTATTACTCGGTCCTGGACTTTTTCGCGCGGCTAGGACGCCTGTCCCGCATCATCAATGTGGGCGACCTCAAGCTCAACGAGTTGAAGACTGGCTCCGGCGCCAACAGCCAGTTCCGGTTGGTACCGGGGTCAACAGTGACCGGGGAATTCACGATAACGACATTTTTCTCGAAGCCGGCGGACGAAGTCGCAACGAACACGAAGGGCTCGGCTCCGGGCGGAAGGCACTAACGCGATGGGGCAGAAAAATCGGAACCGCTTGAGAAGATTCGCCAGAGCGATCGCTCTTCTGGGATTGTTGATTTGGTGTGTGTCTTTTTCGTGGGCCGCCCAGAGCCAGGGCCAGAAACCGCCAACGAAGACCCCCCCTGCTAAGCCGGCGGCCAGCCCATCTCCTTCGAAGCCGGCGGCCAGCCACGAGCGAGACCCTTTTGCTCCGCTCATTCAGACCGGTGAAGCGGGAAGCCATTTAAATTTGCCGCAGGGGATCGCTGGGTTGCAAGTGTCCACACTGCACTTGGAAGGCATGGTCAAGGCAGCCGAAGGCATGGTTGCAGTGGTTTCAAATCCACAAGGTAGTGTTTATTTCCTTCACGACGGCGACCATCTGTATGACGGGATCGTGGAGAAGATTGGTTTGGACGAGATTACATTCCAGCAAGAGAGCAAAGACGCATTTGGCAGGCCAATGGAACGCGAAGTGAGCAAACGACTCTACCCGATGGCAGGAGACGAGCAATGAGCAAGATTTGGCGGCCGTTAGGGCTGGCCTGCCTCACGGCAGCAAGCCTTCTGATCCCGACTAGCGCGCTTCGCGCGGCTCCCGGAGCCTCGGTCAAGGTCACCTCTGCGATTGAGCAGGGAGTGGTACGCCTCGACGCGAAGGCGAGCGGCCCGTTCGACTATGAAGTCCATCATCCCAGCACCAATCTTTACTATATCGACCTCACCGGAGTGACGCCGACCTCCACCGATGCGGCGCAGGTCCTGGGTACCGACATTGTTCGCAGCTATCGTCTGGAACAATATGAGGATGGCTCAAAAACCATTTCGCGCCTGGAGATTCTGCTGGGTGACGGCGCCACACCTAAGGTTAGCCGTGAAGGACGCGATGAACTTAAGATCGTCGTTTCGAAAAAGAATCTTCAATCGGCGCATGCTCGCAATTCAGATTCGCCACGCATCGTAAACACGGCACTGGACGCTTCTGCTGTCGTCAGCACTTCGACCGCCTCCGCGGCTATCCGCCAAATTTCGATCGCCAAGAACGGTGATGCGCCCGAAGTTCTGGTGCTTGGCTCTGGATCCTTCCATTATCACGAACTTCGGTTAAGCAAACCCGATCGTTTGGTATTGGACTTTAATAGCGCCCGCATGGCCGCCGCAAAGAGGATTTCGAGCACGATTGCACCCATTCGCGAGGTCCGCGCGGGACAGTTTTCTCCGCAGGTTGCGCGCGTCGTTATCGATCTGTCGACAGCTTCAGCTTATCAAGTAAAGCATGTGGACGGCGGAATCGCAGTCGAGTTTGCGTCCGCGGCGCCAGCTTCCGCCTCTTCACCCGATGTGCGTTCAGCCGCTGAAACGGGTTCAAGTTCTGCCCAGCCCGCCCAGTCCCCTGACGACACGCAAACGGAATCGCAAGGCAATGGACAGTCTTTTCCGAAGACAACTGTGCCCATGGCTGCTTCGCCTGCGCAAGAACCGGCAAAACCGGCTGGTTTCAGCGCTCCGCTCGCACAGGACCAGCAACCGCAGCAATCTACTGCTGCAGGGGACTCAGGGACGCCTGCCGCAGCCCCGACTCCAGCAACGCCGGTGACAGCTCCGGCTGTGTCGCCAGCTCTCGCGCCCGCAACGCAAGCAGCAGCCTCGGACCCACTGCCGGCGCAAGTTCCCCCATCTCCTGCTGCACAGGCACCTACTGCGGACTTTTCTGCCCCGGTCAGCCCTGCGTCAGTTATCTCGCAGGACTCTCAAGCGCCGGGCGGCCCCAAATATACTGGTGCGCCAATCTCCGTGAACTTGAAAAACGTGGATTTGCAGGATTTCTTTCGCCTGATTCATGAGATCAGCGGGCTCAACGTGGTGGTGGACCCCGGCGTGAAGGGCACGTTAACACTCGTTCTCGACAACGTGCCGTGGGATCAGGCGCTCGATATCGTGCTCAAGAATAACGACCTCGATAAGGAACTCGATGGCAACGTACTTCGTATCGCGACCAAGGAGACAGTGAAGAGAGAAGCGGACGAGTCGAAGGAACTGGCTAAAGCGCAAATCGACGCTGCGGATTTGGTTACCACAACCCGCGTGCTCAGCTATGCGAAGGCGACCGACCTCTCTGACACGATTAAGAAGTTCCTTTCTCCCCGCGGCGATGTGCTGGCCGACGCCCGAACCAACACGCTGATCATCAGCGACATCCCGACAGTGATTCCCATCGTCGACAACCTGATACGCGAACTCGACAAACGTTCGCAGCAGGTAGAAATTGAAGCGCGCGTTGTCGCGGCCAACCGCAACTTCGCCCGCGATCTTGGCTCGCAGTTCGCTTTCGCCGGCTCGGCCACGGGGGGGCGCAACCTGTTTGGAGGCGCCAACGCGGTGGGTACGAGTCCGATCAGCCGGTTCGTGCCGCCACTGCCGGCTCCTCCTGTAATCAGTGGGACCACTGCCCCGACAGGCACTAGCCCGACTGCGGTGGCGATGCCGCTCGTAACCAGCCTGGCCGCAAGCGTTCCGACGAGCGGTGTCTCGTACGCCTTCTCCTCAGCGAACTTCGCTCTCGACTACATCATTTCGGCAGCGGAAGCGAAGGGTGTTGGCAAGCTGCTTTCCAAGCCGAAGCTGGTCGCTCAGAATAACGAACAGTCGACCGTCAAACAGGGAACCAAGATCCCCATTCAGACAGTTATCAACAACACAATCTCCGTGCAGTTCGTGGACGCCGTGCTTGAACTTCAGGTGACTCCGCAGGTCACCGCGGAAGGCACCATATTCATGAACATCCACGTTGAAAACACACAAATCGACCCCGCGATTCCCAGAATTCAGGGTATACCAGCGCTTGACACGCAGTCCGAGGACACGCGTGTACTGGTGCGCGACGGAGTCACGATCATGATTGGCGGAATTATCGTGTCGAACCAGCAGACTTCGATTGACGAGGTTCCGTTTGTCGGCAGTATCCCGATTGTCGGACAGCTTTTCCGTCACACATCGATCAGCACCAACTCTCAAGAGTTGCTCTTCTTTATCACTCCCCGTATTCTTCCCATGTAAATCCGGGAAGCGGAGGGGAAAATCGCAGCAACCAAGGTATCTGAAAAGGCGGGGCGGGCAAAACAGCCGTCCCGCCTTTCTTTTGTGCAGCAGACCATGCACGCTGACCGCTTGGATTCGTTCATCGTTACCCACCCCCCCAACATTTTCTATCTGACAGGATTTTCGGGAAGCTCGGGCGTCGTTTTAGCCACACGCCATGGCGCGATCCTCTTCACGGATCCGCGCTATACCATCCAAGCCAAGCAGGAAGTCACCGCCGCCCAAGTCAAAATTGTCGCCGGCTCATTATTAAAAGCAGCAGGCGAACAGCTTGAGCAGCGCGCGGTTCGCCGCGTCGGATTCGAGGCGGCGCACCTGACGGTAGCGCAAAAGCTCACCCTCGCAAAGGCTGCCGGAAGCCGGATTCGGTGGCTCGCCTGGGACGGAAAGGTCGAACGTCTGCGAATACTCAAGGATGAGTCTGAGTTAGCCACTATGCGTGAGGCCGCTGACATTGCCTGTTCGTCGTGGGAAGAGACTCTGCCACTGGTGAAGCCCGGGGTGTCCGAAATTGATTTAGCCGCCGAAATCGAATTCCGTATGCGGCGCAAGGGTGCGGATGGGCCCGCCTTCGATACCATCATAGCCTCGGGCGAGCGTGGGGCGTGGCCGCACGCCCGCGCAAGCCGGAAGCTGGTGAAGAAAAACGAGTTGGTCGTGTTTGACCTCGGTGCTATACTGCGCGGCTATTCGAGCGATTTGACCCGCACACTTTGTGTGGGGCGTGCCTCCCCGGAGATGCGTCGCCGGTATGCCGCCGTGCTCGAGGCGCAACAGGCTGCACGCCAACTGTTACGGCCTGGCGTGACTGCGGAGCAAGTTGATGCTGCGGCGCGGGAAGTCCTAAGGCGGGCGGGACTGGCGCGGAAGTTTATACACAGCACCGGTCATGGCCTGGGCCTCGAGGTGCATGAGAGCCCTCGGTTAGGACGGGGAGACCATTGGGTACTCCGGGCGGGAACCGTGGTAACACTCGAGCCCGGCGTTTACATCGAAGGCAAGGGCGGTATTCGCATCGAAGATGATGTGCTCGTAACCAAATCCGGCGCCGAGTACCTGACCCACGCCGATAGAGAGCTGATTGAAATCGGATGAAGGGAAAAGACAAAAAAAGCGGCGCAGGTCGCTCGCGGCATTCCGCACCGGACTTGCGCCAGGTTTCCGAAATCCTCGATTTCATGGAAGAGCATGGCTTGGAGGAATTCGAATACGAAAATGGCAACCTCCGTATCCGCCTTCGCAAGAAACAATCGAATGCCAGCATCCCATTTCACGCCATGCATGGCGCGCCGGAAATCATCGTAGCTCATTCGGCGGCCCCTTCGGCACCCACGCCGGATTCCGCCAATTCTGCATCCGAGCCAATTGATGAAAATCTGCACGTCATCAAGTCGCCCATCGTTGGTACCTTTTATTCATCGGCGACTCCTGGCGCCGACCCCTTTGTTCGGCCAGGAGACCATGTGGAGGCGGGGCGCGTCCTCTGCATCATCGAAGCCATGAAGCTGATGAATGAAATCGAGGCAGATTTGGCGGGCGAGGTGATGCGTGTGTTCGTCGAAAATGGCCAGCCGGTGGAATATGGCGAGCCTCTCTTCGCCATTCATCCCAGCCGTAAACAGTAGGCTAACGCCGCATGCCCGTCTCCAGGCAAAAATGTTTCGCAAAATTTTGATCGCGAATCGCGGGGAAATCGCACTGCGCGTCCTGTGCGCGTGCCAGGAGCTGGGAATTCCAACGGTCGCCGTGTACTCCGAGGCGGATCGCAATTCGCTGCACGTGCGATTTGCGGACGAAGCCGTGTGCATCGGGCCGCCGCGCTCTTCCGAAAGTTACTTGAACATTCCGCACGTGATTAGCGCCGCGGAAATCACCAACGTCGATGCCATTCATCCCGGCTACGGTTTCCTCTCCGAAAACGCCAATTTCGCGGAGGTATGCGAGGCCTCACACATCACATTTATCGGGCCTTCGCCTGAAGTGATCCGCATGATGGGGGAAAAGGACCGCGCGCGCCGCGAAATGTCCGCCGCGGGCCTCCCCATCATTCCCGGCAGCCCGGGCGTGGTGCCCGATGAGGATACCGCCTTGAAACTCGCAGGCGAGATCGGCTACCCGGTGCTCATCAAGGCCGCCGAAGGCGGTGGTGGCCGCGGGATGCGCGTGGTTCAGAAGAAAGATGAATTGATCCCGGCGTTCCAGACGGCCCGCAACGAATCACAGCAGGCATTCGGCAGCGCGAATGTGTATCTTGAGAAATTAATCGAGCATCCGCGGCACATTGAATTTCAAGTAATCGGCGATCGTCACGGTAACGTAACGCATTTGCGCGAGCGGGAGTGTTCGATTCAGCGGCGGCACCAGAAAATCGTCGAAGAGTCGCCCTCACCGGCTCTCGATGTGAAGACGCGAGATGAAATGGGCGCGCGCGTCGCCAAGGCACTCTCGAAAATCGGCTATTCAAGCGCAGGCACGGTGGAATTTCTCCGCGACGAAACTTCAGGCAAACTCTATTTCATAGAGGTGAATGCGCGCATCCAGGTGGAACATCCCGTGACGGAAATGATTTCCGGAGTCGATCTGGTGAAAGCACAAATTCGTCTCGCGGCGGGCGAAAAGCTCGAGGATGTGGTTGGTAAGCCCCATTTTCACGGGCACGCCATCGAATGCCGCATCAATGCGGAAGATCCGGATACCTTCGCTCCTTCGGCCGGCCGCGTCACCGCTTTTCGCGTTCCCGGCGGGCCCGGTATTCGGGTGGACACAGCCATGTACTCGGAAGCCGTGGTGCCGCCCTATTATGATTCTCTGGTCGCAAAGATCATTTCTTTTGGAGACGATCGGCCCGAAGCCATTGCGCGCATGTCTCGGGCTCTCGATCAATTCGTCATTGAAGGCATCAAGACGTCCATTCCGTTGCACAAGAAGATTCTTGAAGATCCCGATTTCATTGTCGGCAAGCTCGACACCCATTTTCTCGACCGTTACGAAGCCGTCGCGGCCAGATAGGAGACTCGGTTTTGATTCCAGCTCTCTATGTGCTGCTGGACGAAGGCCTGCTAAACATGCCCGCGTCGAATTGTGCGCGCGTATTGGTGTCCGCAGGCGTGCAGCTGATTCAATACCGCGCCAAGCATTCGACTTCGCGCGAATACTTTGTAACGTGTTCGAATTTGGCGGAAACGCTCGCAACGCGCAACGCCCGCTTTATTGTTAATGACCGTCCCGACATTGCGGCGATAGTTGGGGCCGGCGGTGTGCACGTGGGCCAGGACGATTTGCCTCCGGCCGACGCGCGGGGGATCTGCGGTTCGGGCCGCTGGGTCGGCGTTTCGACGCACACTCTTGAGCAGGTGCGTGCAGCAGCGAAAAGTTCCGCGGACTACATCGCCGTGGGCCCGATTTTCTCGACGTCAACAAAAGAGACACCAGACGCCGTCGTGGGCACGTCTTTCATCCGTGAAGCGCGCAAACTGACAGAAAAGCCCATCGTTGCCATCGGCGGCATCACCCGCGAGCGCGCTGCGGAAGTCTATGAAGCGGGCGCGGATTCGATTGCCGTGGTTCGCGATTTGCTCCAATCTCACGATCCGGCGGAGCGGGCGAAAGAGTTTTTGGCTATTGCGAAGCGATCGGGAAAACACTTGCAAGCGGAGGGGCGCTGACATGTCGGAACAGGTTCAACCAGCCGCATCTTCCAGCGGCGCCCTTGGTCTTGTAAAGGGCCTGGGGTTGTTCGATTCCACGATGATCGTCGTCGGATCGATGATCGGCTCGGGCATTTATATCGTTTCCGCCGACATTTCAAACCAAGTGCAAAGCCCCGGCCTGCTGATTATTGTCTGGGTCATGTCGGGCGTGATGACGATGATCGGCGCGTTGAGTTATGGCGAGCTTGCTGCGGCGATGCCGCACGCCGGCGGCCAGTACGTTTTTCTCCGCGAATCCTTCGGGCCCCTTTGGGGGTTCTTGTACGGCTGGACGATGCTGCTGGTCGTGCAAACGGCGACGATTGCGGCGGTCGCCATTGCATTCGCGAAATTCACCGGCGTGTTTGCGCCCTGGTTTTCTCCGTCGGCCTGGATTCTGAAATTCGGCACCTTCGGTCCGTGGAAGTTCCCGTTTGGGATTCTCGGCCCTTACGATCTCGGCCTTAACCGCCAGAACCTGTTGGCAATCATCTCCATCGTCCTGCTTACGTGGATCAACCTGCGCGGCCTGCGTCTTGGCAAAATCGTTCAAAACATTTTCACAAGCGTGAAGACGGTTTCATTGGCGGCATTGGTAATCGTGGGATTCCTGTTTGCGCGCGCCGAAGCCGTGGCGGCGAATTTCCATAATTTCTGGCACAACGCGGGACTCTCCGTTCAGCATCCCTATCCGCCCGGCATAGGCACGTGGGAGGTTTCGACCGCCACGGTTGTCGGCGTCGCTATGGTTGGGTCGCTCTTCGCATCCGATGCCTGGTACGACATCACCTTTACCGCTTCGGAAGTAAAGCGCCCCGGCCGCAATCTGCCCCTCGCGCTTTTCTTCGGAACGCTGATCGTCACCACACTATACGTGCTTGCCAATTTTGCCTATTTGCGCGTACTGCCCATGGCGGGAGATCCGCACGGCACGACAATTATTGCGCGCGGCATTCAGTTTGCCACTGACAGCCGCGTGGCAACCGCGATGTTGCAAGTAATTTTCGGACCCATCGGCGCGATCGTAATGGCGGTTGCGATTTTGATTTCCTGCTTCGGTTGCAATAACGGCCTGATTCTCGCCGGCGCGCGAATTTACTACGCCATGGCCAAGGACGGCCTTCTTTTCAAATCCATTGGCCGCGTCAATGCTAAGCACGCTCCCGGCGTCGCGCTGATTGTGCAGTGCGTGTGGGCGTGTGTTCTTTGCCTTTCGGGCACATACAATCAGCTTCTCGACTTTTTGATTTTCGCGGAGTTGATTTTCTACATTTTGACGCTGGCGGGCCTCTTCGTGCTGCGCCGCACGCGGCCCACGATGGAGCGACCCTATCGCGCGGTCGGTTACCCGGTGCTTCCAGCTCTTTACATTGCCATGGCGCTGTTTTTGGAAGTGCAATTGCTGCGCTACAAGCCGCAGAATACGTGGCCCGGCCTCATCATTGTACTTATTGGCTTGCCCGTGTACTTACTTTGGCAGATGATGTCGCGCAACCGAAACGCATCGGCGGCGAAGTAGAAAAGTGGACGTCACGGACCCACATTCGAGTCGGGGAGGGAATGGATGGCCAGCAATCTTTTAGCGACGAAGCCCATGAGCACCATTATGGCGGAAGCCTCGGAGGCGAGCGAGCATTCGCTGAAGCGCGCGCTCGGTCCCGTAAACCTGATTACGCTCGGCATTGGCGCGATCATTGGCGCGGGCATTTTCGTGCTGACGGGCACTGCGGCGGCCCAGTTCGCCGGCCCGGCGATTGTGCTTTCCTTCGTCGTCGCGGGCATCGGCTGCATCTTCGCGGGCCTCTGCTACGCCGAGTTTGCCTCCATGATTCCCATCGCGGGCAGCGCCTACACGTACGGCTATGCCACCATGGGCGAAATTGTCGCCTGGATCATCGGCTGGGCTCTCGTGCTCGAATATGCTTTCGGCGCGGCAACCGTCGCGGTCGGCTGGAGCGGCTACGTCACCAGCCTCGTGGGTTTCTTCGGCGCGAAAGTTCCGTTTAATCCCACGCCGAGCATTGCGCTTACCTTATTCGGGCACGCGATTTCAGCTCGTGTGGACATCTTCGCGTTACTGGCCATCGTCGTGATTACAGCGGTTCTCGTCGTCGGCGTGCGCGAATCGGCGAACTTCAACAGCGCCGCCGTCATGATCAAAGTTTCTGTCGTGTTGATCTTCATCGGCCTCGCAACCACTTTCGCTTTCGCCCACTGGTCGCACATGGTTGCCAACTGGCATCCCTTCATTCCGAAAAACCTGGGCCACTTTGGCCAGTTCGGCTGGTCAGGTATCATGCGCGGCGCCGGAGTGGTTTTCTTCGCGTACATTGGATTTGACGCGGTATCCACGGCGGCGCAGGAGGCCAGGAATCCTCAGAAGGACATGCCGTTCGGCATTCTCGGCTCCTTGATTATCTGCACGGTTCTTTACATCATCGTTGCCGGACTCTTGACCGGCTTGAAGTCTTACACCACGCTCAACGTTCCCGCTCCTGTTGCCGCTGGTGCGGCGGAAATCGGCGTGCGCTGGGGCGTCCTCCTGATCGACCTGGGCGCTATCGCCGGCCTCGCCTCCGTCATGCTGGTCATGCTCCTCGGACAATCCCGCGTGCTTTACACCATGTCGCACGACGGCCTGCTGTGGAAATGGGCGGGCAAAATTCATCCGCGCTTCCGCACGCCTTACATCACCTCGATCGTTGTCGGAGTGTTTGTCGCGTTTCTCGCCGCGTTCTTCCCCATCGCATTCCTGGGAGAACTCGTCAGTCTCGGCACTTTGCTCGCATTCACCATTGTCTGCCTGGGGATATGGATTATGCGCGTGAAGCAGCCGAACTTGCCTCGGCCGTTCCGCACTCCCGCGGTTCCCTTGGTGCCCATCGGCGGCATGGTTGTTTCTCTGGCTCTGATGCTTTCGCTCGACGCGCCCGCCTGGATTGGCTTCGGCAGCTGGCTGATTCTGGGGCTCGTGATCTACTTCACCTACAGCCGCAGACACAGCAACGTGCAGCGCTCGCTCGCGGCCCGCTCCGCCAAGTAGCTGGCTTTTCGACTGCGCGTCACAAACGAGCCACAGAAAGTGCGTACCGGACTGCGCGCGCTCTCTCCATTCCATCATTCCGCGAATACCTGTTCTCTCCCAGGCCGATATTGTCTAAATTAGGGAGCGCGATTCTGCCGCATGGGGCATACGCGGCAAACCTGGGAATTGCGTTCGAGGACAACCGTGCCGTCGTTTCATCGTCTGCGTGCATTCTGGCGCACCACATCACCGCTCGACCGCTTCGCCACGTTTGTCCTTATTCTCTGCATCCTGACTTGGTCTACGCGGTTCGGCCGCTACGTCGCATTCCTCGGCGCGTGGCGAGTGATCCTCTTCGTCATTGCCGCGGGATACTTGATGGTTCGCCTGGCCCGATGGGCGCGCAAACGGCTCCTCTGGGGACTCCGTAATCGTTTGGTCGTCGCGTACATTTTCATCGCTGTCGTCCCGGTAGTTTTGCTGCTCGCGATGGTCGCGCTATCAGGCTATTTGCTGTACTTCCAGCTTGGCGCGCACCTCCTCCAGGACGACCTCAACAGCCGCATCACGGAGGTGTCCCATATAGCGGAAACCCTCGACCAAACCCTCGCAAACGACATGGCCAAGCGCCTCCCGATTGACTCCCGCGCAGTCCTCGCCCGTCCAGGTATCGCCGCCATGCTCAGCGCAGCCAGCCAGCGACTTCCCGGTCTTGAAGTTCATTTGCCTACGTCAGCCGCTGCTATTGGAACCAAGACGCGGCCAGTCCAGGGATATTCCGGCCTCGTGCAGTCCTCAGGGAGTCTGTGGATAGAAGCCGTGGTAGCGAGTCATGGCCCATCTCATGAAGGCGAACTTTACGTTCGCGTGCCCGTCACCGCGGCGTTGCTCGGCGCCATCGCTCCCGATCTCGGTCCCATCCAGCTCACCACGTTTCGCCCGGCGGTCACATCCGATCCTGTCGCGGATGTTTTGAACTTGAACGGTCGTCGGCTCGTCCGCGCAGGTCAGGTTGTCAGCGTGCGGCCTCTCCAGCCCAAGCGCGGCTGGTACGACATCGAAATTTCCGGCGGTTCGACGCTCAACGCCGTGTTGCTTAGCCACGATGAACCCACCACGGACGCCATTCCCGTCGCTGCGGCGTTTTCCCTGCGGCCCTCGCAATTGACGAGCCGCCTTTTCGCCTCTCTGGGTCTCCTCGGCGATCCGCTGGTCATTATCCTGATCCTCATCGGCGTGTTTTTTTTCCTGCTCGAAATCGCCGCACTCATCACCGGCATCATCCTCACTCGCACTATCACCGTTGCCGTGGACGACCTCTACGAAGCTACGCGCCACGTTCGCCAGGGCGATTTCCGCCATCGTATTCATGTGCGTCAGCGGGATCAGTTGGGCGTGCTCGCGGAATCCTTCAACGCGATGACGGGATCAATCGCGGAGCTGATTGAAGAGCAGCGCCAACGCCAGAAGCTTGAAAACGAATTGACCATTGCCCGCGAAGTACAAACGCAGCTTTTCCCGCGCGAGCTGCCCGAAATGGCTGGCTTGGAATTGGCCGCTGTCTGCCGCGCCGCGCGCGTTGTTTCAGGCGATTACTATGACTTCATGAACCTCGGCCATTCGCGCTTGGGCATGGCCATTGCGGACATCAGCGGCAAGGGAATCTCCGCCGCGCTGCTCATGGCGAGTCTGCAGGCCGCTCTCCGCAGTCAGGCAGTAATGAATGGCCATCGCACCACCGCTGAAGTCGTCGGCGCCCTGAATCGCCACCTTTTCCTGAATACGTCGGACGACCGCTACGCCACGCTCTTTTACGCCGAGTATGATCCTTCCTCGCACTCGCTCTGCTACACAAATGCGGGCCACTGCGCGCCGTTTTTCGTCGCGGGAAGCGCACTCAAGAAACTCGACGAAGGCGGAACGGTGGTCGGACTATTCGATCGCGCAGATTATAAACAGGTGAAGGTTCCGGCTGAACCGGGCTCGCTGTTCGTCGGGTTCAGTGACGGCTTGCTCGAGCCTGAAAACGTGTACGGCGAAGAATTCGGCACCGCGCGATTGGCGAACGAGGTCCTGCGTCTTCGCGATTTGCCCGCGGGACGCCTCGCCGACGGATTGCTTTCCGCCGTCGAGCAGTGGGCCGGCTCGCCCGAGCAGGCCGACGACATGACCGTCATCGTCGCCCGCTTCCGCTAGTATTCAGCATCGCTGCGCCGGATTTGTTTCGGCGTTGCTTGGCAATGAGCACGGAATTCGGTAATCTTTCGCTGGTTATTATCGTAGGAGATTCCGTGGAACTGGGAAAGCGCGTCGCGCTGGTTACGGGTGGCAGCCGGGGAATTGGCAAGGGCATTGCTTTGGGCTTGGGACGCGAAGGGGCGCGCGTCGCGCTTTCTTATCGTTCGAATAAAGCGGCGGCGCAGAACGCTCTGCGTCAACTTCAGGCGCTGGGATGCGAATGTTTCGCGGTTGAGGCGGACGCGACGAATCCGGAGCGCTCGGATTTTCTCGTGCGTTCCGTGCTGGAGCGTTTTCAGCGCCTCGATGTGCTCGTCAACAACGTGGGCATCTTTAATTGGGGCACCGTTGCCGACACCACGCCTGACGAATGGAAGCGCGTCCTCGATTCGAATCTGATGAGTGTCTTTTATACCAGTAAGGCCGCACTTCCTCCGATGCGGAAGCAACACTGGGGCCGCATCATTAATATCGGCGCCGTCGGAGCGGAGCGCGCCTTCGGCCAGGCCACGATTTCGGCGTACGCGGCAGCCAAAGCCAGCGTGGTGGCATTCTCGCGATCGCTCGCCCTCGAAGAAGCGAAGAACGGCATCACAGTGAACGTCGTCAATCCTCCGAACATCGATGACAAAGAGCTTTCCCTCGAAGAGGCCCGGCGCACGCGTGACGCGCGCTTTCCCGTTGGCCGCCCGCCATCGGCGGACGATATTGCGGCGGTCGTGAAGTTCCTCGCTTCGGATTCAGCCGATTACGTCACCGGGCAAGTGGTCAGCGTTTCCGGCGGCTGGATGATGTGAGCAATCCCGCAGGACAACAGACAAAGTTTCCGAATTCTTGCGCGACACGATAAACTTCTTACGCGGACAGTTTTTCACATCGTCCATGTGAACTCGCATGAAGATTCTCACCACAAGTGAAATGCGCCAGGCCGATCGGCTCACCACCGAGCGCTATGGAATTGCCAGCTTGTCGCTGATGGAAAACGCGGGCTCTTCGATAGCGCGATTTATCGCCGCGCACTTTTCACCGCTCGAGCGCCGCCGCATCGCCGTACTTTGCGGAAAAGGAAATAACGGCGGAGATGGTTTTGTGGCGGCGCGCAGATTGCGTGAGCTTGGCGCGCAGCCGGTCGTTTTTCTTTTTGCTGATCCTGCTGAACTTGCTGGTGAGGCCGCGGAGAATTTTCGTCGCCTGCGCTCGGCCTCGCTGGACGCGAAGATTGTTCGTGACGCCCCAGCCTGGGCCGCTTCGCTCGATTCGCTCTCGAATGCGGCGGTCATTGTCGACGCGCTTTTTGGAACAGGTTTGCGCGGCCCGGTCGACGGTTTGCCGGCTCAGGTGATTCAAGATGTGAATCGGCACAACCCCCGAACCTGCGTCGTCTCCGTGGATATTCCGTCAGGCCTTTTGGGAGATACGGGAGAAGCAGCAGGCCCCGCAATCGCCGCCGACTACACGATCACGTTCACAGCCCCAAAAATTGGGATGATCGCCGCATCCGCGCGTCCCTGGATCGGCCGGTTGGCTGTTGCGGATATTGGCACGCCGCGTGAGTTGGTCGAGGAAATCTCGAAGAGCAACGTGCGATGGTCGGAACCGTGGGAATTTCGCGCGCTTCCAACGGGGCGTCGGGCTGATTCGAATAAGGGATTGTATGGCCATGCGTTGATTGTCGCGGGCTCGATCGGCAAAGCCGGAGCGGCGGCCCTGGCAGCGCAAGGCGCGTTGCGCGTGGGAGCGGGCCTGGTAACAGTCGCCACGCCCCAACCGGTTCTCGACACCGTGGCGGGTTTCGCCCCTGAAATCATGACGGAGCCCTTGCACGCCACCGCCGCAGGAACGATTGCGCGCGACGTTTTTGATTCGGGCGGCTTCGCAAAGATTGCCAAAGGTAAAACGGTTCTTGCTCTCGGTCCTGGGTTAACCACGCACGATGAAACCCAGCAATTTGTCCGGTCGATTATTGCCAGTCGGTCGCAAATTCCTGTAGTCCTCGATGCCGACGGCCTGAATGCATTCGCGGGCCGCGATGGAGAACTTCGTGGGTCGCGCGAAATGCTGGCGATTACGCCACACCCGGGTGAGATGGCGCGACTCATTGGCAGCACAGTGAAGGATGTCCAGTCGCGCCGCTTGGAAGTGGCGCGCAAGGCCGCTGCGGATTGGCAAGCATTCGTGATACTGAAAGGCTATCAGACGATCCTTGCGGCGCCGGACGGCATGGCGTGGATCAATTCAACGGGCAATCCAGGAATGTCGACCGGCGGCACGGGGGATGTGCTCACTGGAATGCTCGCCGGTCTCACGGCCGAGTTTGGCGCGCAGACGTGGCCGGTGATACTCGCGCGCGGCGTCTATCTCCACGGCTTGGCAGGAGATTTGGCCGCGGAGGAATTTGGCGAAGCGTCGCTCATCGCGAGCGATGTCATCCGTTCCATTCCGGTCGCTTCTGCGCAATTGCGCGACGCAATACAGGCGCTGTGAAATGCTGGTCGGCGAAACGATTTCGCATTCTTCGCAAGAGACAATTGCGCGGGGCAGGGAACTCGCCGTGCATTTGCGCGCGCCGTTACTTGTTTTGCTGACCGGCGAATTAGGAGCGGGAAAAACCACCTTTGCGAAGGGCATCATCAGCGGCCTCGGCGTCGCCGCCGAAGAAGAAATTACCAGCCCGACTTTCACCCTGGTCCACACGTTCGGCGGCCCCGTCACGGTCTTTCACGTTGACCTCTATCGTGTCTCCGACGTGCACGATTTCGACACCCTGGGATTGGAGGACCTATTCGCCAAGCCTGCCATTGTGCTCATCGAATGGCCCGACCGCATGCGCCTGCGCACAGACTGGCCCGTGCTGCGCATCGCACTCGAGCATGTCGCCGACGAAGTGCGAAAAATCACGATCGGTGAAGCGATCCCAGAAAAATTTGAGCAACAGAGCCGCAGCAAAACTTAAAACGCTGACAGGTGCTCTTACCGGAGTGGCCTCGAAATCCTATCGGCGCCAATGCTGAAAGGCGCGCCACAGATCGGCGAGCAATGGCCAAAGGACGGCGATGCCGAGCAGCACGGCCATGAGTTTGCGACGCGCGGCGACTCCAAATTGCCAAGCCGCATCCGGTCCGTGACGTTCGCAAAAGCCGTCCTCAAAGGCCGCCTGTTCGCATCGCTCCCCGGAACGCCCCAGATGCAGGCAGCGTGGCTCCTGTCCCTCCGCCGGGTTAACGACTTGGCCTCTCATCCTTGCGCCATCCTCGCATTCTGCTACAGTCAAAAGAGTAACGCCAGATTGGTCTCATGCCGGACACAACCGCCGCAACGCCGGCCCGCCCGTCGCGCCTGAAGCTAGAGCCGTATTCCGCCGAATTGCGTCTGGCGTCGCTCACACCTGGCGTCGACAATATCCACTACGACGTCTATCTAAGTCCTCGATTTCTCGAAATCGGACGCCAATATCTCGCCGATCTCGTACGCCAGGCCGCGTCCCTTCAGCAATTCTTCGGATTCGAAGCGCGGCAATCGCGCGCGGGAGATTCCTCCCAATTTCGCAAACTGTTGAGCGAGCTCTTGCAATCGGGCATCACGCGCGCTCAGTTTGAAAAAAATATCGAATTCGACCTGCTGCTCCGCGTCGCCGTTCTGAAGTTCTTCACGCAGGAGCTTGCCAGCGAATTTTCCAGCGTGATCGTCGAATGCAAGGAACACATCCGTTCACGCGGCGCAGTTTTCGAACACAGTGAGCAAGCGCACGTCAAACGGGCGCAAATTGCTGAACTGCAATCGAACCGCAAAAGTATCGTGCGGCGCGCGGGCCAAACATTGTTTCACATCCTCAAGGAATTGGATGAAACCGTGCTCGCGAAATCGCGCCGCGCGCTTTTTGGCGAGGATTTCGCCGATACCTATGAGTTACTTACCAATCGGCTCCTCTTCGTCGAAAACGGAAATGACGATTATCTGTTCCTCGAACATTACGTGCTGCTTGGAAATTTCTTACAGGACCCCGACCGCTTTGAGAATTTCGACACGTTGCTGATTGATTTTCTTCGCGACTTCGTTATCACGGACGCGAATTCGGAAGAGCTTCGTCGCGCGCAGGAAAACTACGGGAAACTGGTTGAGCAGGCGCTCGGCAAGCGTTCCGATCTGGCGAAGCTGGAAGGCGAGCAGGAAGAGGTGCTGCGCAGGGTCGGTGGCGGCGAAGGCTTCCTTCCCGGAATTTTCAAGCGCCGTGGGGGAGTCGAAGCGGAAACAAATCTGGCCGTTTTGCGCCGTCGGCAAGCAGATCTGGAATTTCGGCTCGCGGAAATCAGCCCGGAACTGGAAGCTGCCAAGCAAAAAGTTGACTTTCTGACGGAAGAATTCCGCAGCCGTCTCGGCGACTATTTGAGCGAGCCACAAAATGCCCGCCGTTTGTTCGATCCCTCCGCAACAGGCGGCCACGGCGTGGGCGACGCAGAAGTTCGCGAGCGCTTGCTGGAGGAGTTGCACCGCCGCCTCGAAGAGCGCGACCTTCTCGGCTACGTGCTTGCCAGCTACGAGGTCTGCAATCTCCACAATGATTTTTGTCCGCCCGTTCACTTGCAGCAGCTCAGGCGTGCGCTATTGTCTCGTGACGAACTGAAGCGCGTCGAAAAAGTCCTCGGCCAATTTCCCGCTCGCAATTTCTCGCTGAAACGTATCGAGGAAGCTTCGAAGTCGTTACGCCGCTACTCACATGAAGAGTCCCGCGCTTTGGTGCTCCGTTTCGTGCAGGATCTGATGCGTCTTCGCCGGGATCGCCGGAATTACCATCATGTCGCCGCATGGCTCGACAAAATCAACTTGGTGCGCTCGGACCGCCAGCGCGACCTTTCGCGCGTGAATAACAGCCTCTACGAATTCGTCTTCTCCGACGAACGCCGCGGCACTGACGATCCCGTCGTCTCGCACACCGTTATCAAGGCGGACGTCCGTGGTTCGACGGAAATCACCAAGGATCTTCTCGCGCGCGGCCTGAATCCCGCATCGCATTTCAGCTTAACCCTTCACGAACCCGTCAAGCGCCTGCTCGAGCGCCACGGCGCGGCGAAAGTGTTCCTGGAAGGCGACGCTATCATTTTGGCCATTTACGAAACCGAATCGAATCGCGCGGGCCAACGCGCCGTCGCTAAAGCCTGCGTGCTAGCTCGCGAGATTATTGAAGTCACGCAGGCGTATAACGCCAAAGCGGAATCCGGCAATTTGCCGCGTCTCGAGCTCGGCATTGGCGTCGCGTTTCAAAATTCCGCGCCGTCGGTCTGGTCCGATGGCGATTCCAAAATCATGATCTCGAAGGCGCTCAATCTTTCAGACCGTCTTTCGAGCTGCTCAAAGATGGCGCGTCGCTTGTTTGCAAAAAATCCGTCACCCTTTCGCGTTTTCCTGCTGCAGACTCTGATCGTCGAGGGCGCGGGCGAGGAAGAGGGCGACGAACTGCTGATGCGCTACAACATGAACGGTATTGAGCTCAACGAAGAAGGCTTTCAGAAGCTTACCAGCGAGACTTCACTTTTCCCATTGGAAGGAGCTTTCCCAATGCCGTGGGGCAAGGATCGCGCGCAGCTTTTCTACGGCGAATTGCCATTCGGTGATTCCCTTGAGCCCATCGTGATTCGCCGTGGGATGACGCGCGAGCTGCAGCCGGGCGGGAAAATCGGTGGCCCAACGAATCGTCCCTACTTCGAAGTTTGCGTACATCCCAAGCTTCTCGAATTGGCCCGCAAAAAAGTCGGCGCAACCAAACGCTAATCTTGTTGTCGCGAAAGGTCGAATGCCCGAATGAACATGAAAGACCGACGTCACCTTTTTGGGGACGAATCCCATATCCTTGAAGCGATCGCAAAACAGTATGGCGAAGGTTTGAAGGAGTATGGCGCGTCGAAGCATGCCGCGATTGCACAGTTGTATGTACTGGCTGAAGACCATGCGAAATTCAAAGAATTATGCCGCCAAATTTGAAGGAGACCTTACGCCCGCGCAAAGGCCGCGCTTGATCCAAATGGGCATCGATCCTGATTCGGTTCCTGGTCAGCCGCTTGGAAATCTCCGTGAGATACTAAGTCGGTCCTCAATATCCAGCCTGTCTTCTGCTTTTTCCGCAACATGCGGAAAGTCAATCACCGTATAATTCGTGCGGAGGCGAAAATGGTCCGGTGACTGTCCCGGCCTTCAAAGCCGGCGATTCGGCTCCTAGCGAGTCGAATGGTGGGTTCGACTCCCACACGCTTCCGCCATATCTGACTGTTTCGGAACCACTTGGTCTCTGCCCGAGAGAACATGAGGGAACACGACGGCCTCTTCATGTTCCTGT
>Ga0307374_10001855_pt1 | contig 38679 bp, 30 predicted proteins | sample OX3MG_FD_202532 | JGI IMG/M metagenome (GOLD analysis project Ga0307374, IMG submission 202532) | Soil microbial communities from Risofladan, Vaasa, Finland - OX-3 | ecosystem: Environmental > Terrestrial > Soil > Coastal area > Acid sulfate soil | place: Finland: Risofladan, Vaasa | collected... | reverse complement strand
TGCTGGCCGGAGCCTCGGCCGCGGGGCTGGCCGTCGGTGTGGCGGCCCAGGCCGCGCCGGCCGGCGCGACGACCGCCGCCGAGACCAGCGCCTCGACACTCTACAAGGACGCCCTGGCCACCACCCGTTCCTGGTCCGTCCACTACGACTCATCCTCGACCGAGTCCAGCCAGACACTCGTCGAGAGCGGCGATGCCGGGCCCGCCTCGGCCAGTCAGAGCGTCACCATTGGACAGGGCACCATCTCCATCCTGGTCATCGGCGGCATCTCCTACGTCAAGGGCAATACCGACGGGCTCGAGAGCCTGGCCGGACTCAGCTCGTCCCAGGCCGCCGAGGCCGCCGACCAGTGGATCCAGTTCTCGACCGACAATACGGCGTTCGCTCCGGTGGTGGAGGGAGTCCGTTCCACCGACATCGCGAAGGAGCTGGCGCTCAAAGCCCCGTTCTCCTTGGGCAAGGCACGCACGCTCAACGGCGAGCCGGTCGACGCCATCGACGGGACACAGACCTTCGGCAAGAAATCCCAGCGCGTCGTTCTCTATGTCCGCGCCAGTGGAACCCACGTTCCCGTCGAGGAGGACTCAGTCGATTCCAAGGGAAAGCGAACCGACGCCGAGCACATCATCTACTCGAAGTGGGGCGAGCAGGTACGACCCAAGGCGCCCACCGCAACCATCTCGGTCGGCTCGATAAGCGCCGTCTAAGAAAGAGGGCCGACGACGGCGGCCCCCGCCGGGGACGTGGGAAGATGGACCTCGTTCGCCACCCCGGGCCAAGTCGGTGCTTCTGCGCCACGGTGCCGGGCCTCCAGGAGAGTGATGGTCATGCACCCCTTGCGCCACAGCACCGCCCGCACCACCGCTGTCGCCACAGGTCTGGCCGCCGCGGCCGCCCTGGCCCTGGCCGCCCCGGCCGGTGCCGCCAGCACCACGACGACGACTGCCGCCGGAAGCGCCGGTGCAACGGCGAAGTACAACGCGGCGTTGACCGCGATCGGCGCCAAAGGCGTGCACTTCTCCTCGATCGCCAAGCAGAACGGCGCCGAGCTCGACGTCTCCGGTGACGCCGGCAAGACCTCGGGCGGCCAGACCCTCGTCGTGAAGAGCAACAAGGCCACGGAGCGGATGTCGGCTCTGGTGATCAAATCGACTGGCTACGTAAAGGGCAACCAGGCCGCGCTCGCCAACGTCATCGGGCTGACGAAGGCCGAGTCGACCAAGTACGCCAACAAGTGGCTGTCGTTCCCGACTTCGAACCAGGGCCTGGGAGAGCTCGTCGGAGGGCTGCTCTCCTCCGAGGTGGCCAAGGAGCTCGAGATCGGGGGCCCCTACACCTACGGCAAGTCCGCCACCGTCGGAGGCCAGCAGGCGACGGCCATCAACGGCGCGGTCGCCAACAGCAGCGGGGGCAAGGTGCCGGTCGTGTTGTACATCCCGTCCAGCGGCACGCCGTTCCCGATCCGGGAAGTGACCAATGCGGGCAATGCCGGGGGCTCGTCGGCGATCCATGGCATCGTGACGTTCACGAACTGGGGCGAGAACAAGAGCCAGACGGCACCAACCAAATCGTTCCCGCTTCTGAGTCTCGTGCCCGCCTCGTCGAGCTCCAGCACCGCCGGGTAGCCCCCGGCGTGGCGGCACTGCTGCAGGCCGCGCAGGGCGACATCACGGCCGAGCGCGTCGACGCTGTCGTCAACGCGGCAAACTCCGGCCTGCGAGGAGGCGCTGGCGTCGATGGCGCAATTCACCGCGCCGCCGGAGCCGACCGGCTCCAAAAGGCGTGCCGAGCCATCGGCGGATGCCCGCCCGGTCAGGCCGTCGTCACGGACGGGTTCGATCTGGCGGCGCGCTTCATCATCCACACCGTCGGCCCGGTCTGGCGCGGCGGCACGGCGGGCGAGCCCGAGACATTGGCTGCGTGCTATCGCAACGCGCTGCGAGTGGCCGACGAGGTGAGCGCCCGCTCGGTCGCCTTTCCCGCCATCTCCACCGGCGTCTACGGCTACCCCCTGGGACTGGCCGCCGAGGTTGCCGTGATCACGGCCCGCGCCGCGGAGACCGACGTGACCCTCATCCGCTTCATCGCCTTCGACACCGCCACGCTGGCGCGCTACGTGGAGCTGCTCGGTTGAACGGGCCAGACCTCGTCCGTCATGAAGAGGTGGCCCTCGTCAGGTCGTAGAGGGTCACACCGCCGATCGTCTGGGCGGTGAAGTGTGACTCGACCCACGACGTGATCTGCGAGGCGTGGCCGGAGCCGCCTGCGCCACCTCCGAACCCTCCGCCGAAGCCCCCGCCAGCGCTGGCGATGTAGTAGTGGATCTTGCCCTCTGAGACGTACCTCTCGAACTGCGCCAGGGTCGGCGCAGGGTCCGTGCCGTTGAAGCCCCCGATCGCCATCACGGGCTCACCGCTGCCGAGCTGATAGCCGGCGGCATTGTTCGAGTTCACCGTGGCGGCCGCCCAGGTGTACCTCCCGGCGTCGGCCTGCAGTGCCTTGTCGAGCGCAGGGCTGGACTGGCTCGAGTTCAGGAACCCGGCGCCCCCGCCGCGAAATCCGGCACCCGCCCGGCCGCCGGGAAATCCGCCAGCACCGGTCGGGAATCCACCGGCCGCACCTGGGAAGCCCCCGCCCTTCGGCGCACCTGGGAAGCCACGGCCCGCACCGGGGAATCCGCCGCCCTTCGTCGCACCGGGGAATCCGCCGCCCGCAGCTGGGAAGCCACCGCCCTTCGTCGCACCTGGGAAGCCACCGCCCTTCGTCGCACCTGGGAAGCCACCACCGGGGAAGCCGCCTGCACCGCCACCGGGACCACCGAAACCGCCCGCCGCGGTCGGCGTCACCGACGGGATCGCGCCGGTGTGGGCCGTGGCCGCGGTGGCCACGGTGGAGAAGAGCGGCGCGGCCAGCGCCGCACCCAGACCGAGCGTCGCCACGACGGCGACGGCCAGCTTCGGCACGTTGCGCAGCAGCGGCAAAGCCAGGATCGACACCACACCGAGCGCGCCCACCACGGCCACGAAGGGCCGCAATGCCGGGAACCAGTCCGAGGTGCGGCCGAGGAGGATGTAGCTCCAGACAACAGTCGCGGCCAAGCCTGCCGCCAGGCCGATGCGACCGACCCAGCTGGCCCGCCGGTGCCACAGCCCCACGGTGCCGATGCCGACAAGTGCTCCGAGCGGTGGCGCCAGCGCCACCGTGTAATAAGGGTGGATAATGCCCTGGGCCAGACTGATGACGAGACCGGTGCTCACGAGCGAGCCGCCCCAGAGCAAAAGACCCGCGCGCTCGCGATCGGTGCGACGGGCCCGGATGGTGACGACGAGCAGGACCGCGCCCATGACCAGGGCGCCGGGCAACAGCCACGACATCATGTTCCCGAACTCCGCGTTGAACAGGCGCGTGACGCCCGTCGGCCCCCACATGTTCCCGGCCACCCGCCCTCCGCCCACGCTGCCTGACTCGCTGCCGTCGAGACGGCCGAAGCCGTTGTAGCCGAAGATCAGATTGAGGATGCTGTTGTTCTGCGACCCGCCGACGTAGGGCCGATCGGCCGCGGGCGTCAGTGCGACGATGGCCACCCACCATCCGGCGGCCACGAGCACGGCGACACCCATCAGGAAGGTCTGCCAGACCCGGCGCCACCAGCCCGTCGGCGCGGCCAGCAGATAGACGACGGCCATAACGGGGAGAATCAGGAAGGCCTGCATCATCTTCGTGATGAAGCCGAACCCGACCAGTGCTCCCGCGAGGACGAGCCACTTCGTCTGCGCCTTCTCGATGCCGCGCATGGTGGCGTAGGTCGCGGCGGTGAGCAGCAACGCCAACAACGCGTCGGGGTTGTTGAACCGGAACATCATGGTGGCCACGGGCGTGAGAGCCACCACGGCACCGCCGAGCAGTGCTGCTTGGGCGCTGAACCAGCGCCGCACGGAGAGATAGACCAGGCCGACCGTGGCCACGCCCTCGAGGGCCTGCGGGATCAGCATGCTCCAGGAATTAAGGCCGAAAATCCGCGCCGAGATCTCCATCGGCCACAAGAAGACCGGCGGCTTGTCAACGGTGATGAAGTTGGAGGAGTCGGAGGAACCGAAGAACATCGCCTTCCAACTCTTGGTGCCGGCCTGCACGGCGGCGGAATAGAAGGAGTTGGCCCACCCGCTGGCGCCGAGGCCCCATATGTACAGCACGGCCGTGGCGACGAGCAGGGCGAGCAGCGCTGGGCGGACCCAGGCGGCGTCGCTCTCCTTGCCCCGCACGAACCGGCCCGCCCAACTCCGGCGCGGCGCGGGTGACCACGGGGGCGGCGTCCCCGTGCCGCTGTCCGCCGGCGGGCCGGTATCGGGCGTGACCGGCGGATCGAGCACCCCCACCGATGCTTCGGGAAGGGACGTCGGGTCCGTCATTGCGAAACCTCCACAGAGCCGGCGCCGGCTGGAGCGCTCGGACGGAAAATCCAGGCCCGCAGCACTGCGAACCGGAATACGGCGGCGATCAGGTTGGCCGCAGTCAGAGCGATCAGTTGGACGGCCAGCGCTCCGGGGGCGATCCATTGGGCCACGACCAGACCCAGCGTGGTGAGGCCGAGACTGACCAGGAACAGGCCGCTGGCCACGGCGAAGAGACGGCCGCGGCGACCCTGCCCGTCGGCCGTGCGGGAGAGCTCACGGTGCACCGCCGTGTTGAAGAGCGTGGCGATGGCCATGGCGATGGCGTTGGCGCCGAAGGCGCCGAACAGCGGCCGCCAGGCGGTGAACAGGAAGAGGTAGCCGAGCGTGGAGACCACCCCCACCCCGGCGAAGCGCATGAGCTGATCGGCCGCCACCTCATTGGAGCGCATTCGGCGCAGTCCCTTGGGGCGTCGGACCAGCATCCGCCAGACGCCCCGCAGGTCGTCCTTGGCCGTCGAGACGATCCGCACCCGCGAGTCGGGGTCATCGACCCAGTCCACCGGGACCTCTCCGACCCGCAGGCCCAGGCGCTCCGCGGTGACCAACAGCTCGGTGTCGAAGAACCACTCGTTGTCCTCGATGAGCGGGAGGAGCTTCGCCGCTGCGTCACGGCGGAGGGCCTTGAAGCCGCACTGCGCATCACTGAAGCGGCCCTGCAACGTGAGCTTGAGCAAGAGGTTGTAGGAACGCGAGATGAGCTCGCGCTTGGGCCCGCGCACCACGTGCGCGCCGGGCGCCAGACGCGAGCCGATGGTGACGTCGCGGTGCCCGGACAGCAGCGGCGCCACCAGTGGCAGGAGGGCGGGAAGGGAGGTGGAGAGATCCACGTCCATGTAGGCCACGACCGGAGCGTCACTGGTCGACCACGCGGCCCGGAGCGCATAGCCCCGGCCCTTGCGCGGCAGGTGCATGGCCGCCACGCCGCGCATGGTGGCGGCCAGGTGGCGTGCCACCTTGTCGGTGTCGTCCGTGCTGGCGTTGTCCACCACGGTGACGAGGGCGCGGAAGGGGAAGGATTCGTCGAGGAACGTGCGCAGGGCGGTGATGCGGTCCGCCAGCTGCGCCGCCTCGTTGTAGACCGGGACGACGATCTCGACGTCCAGGGGGACGCGGCGGGGATCGACGTCGGCCTCGAACGGAGCCAGGGCTGTCATGCCAAGCATGGTGCCGTCACCGGCTCCAGCCTCAATGAAGCCCGGCTGTGGCTCAGGTGTGAATCTCGGATCCCGTGGCACCGGACACGGCGGTCAGGCGGGCAACTTGGGAGTTGCCGCCACGGCGGCGACCGGAGCAGGCGGCTCAACCCCAGGCTGGAGTCCCGCGACCGGGATCAAGACGGTGACGACCAGACCTTCCCCAGGCTTCGACGTGGCCGTCACCGACCCTCCGTGGGCCATCACGACGGCGGACACGATCGACAACCCCAGCCCACTGCCACCTGAGGTGCGGGTCCGGGCCGGGTCGGCCCGGAAGAAGCGCTCGAAGACACGACGGGCGTCCTCTTCGGGCATGCCCGGACCGGTGTCGCGCACTTCGATCTGTGCCTGCTCCCCGACCTGGTCGACGTGCACCGTGGCAGTCGTCCCGGGCGGCGTGTGGGCGCGGACGTTGGCCAACAGGTTGTCCACGACCTGGCGCAAGCGGTCCTTGTCGCCGAGGACCTCGACCGGACGGGCCGCCGAGAACTGCACGGGCCACGCAGGTCCCACGGCGGCCGCCGTCCGGACGGCCTCGGATGCAAGCGCCACCAGCTCCACCGGAGCCATCTCCATTGGCACCCCCTCATCAAGACGCGCCAGCGTGAGGAGGTCACTGACCAACCGGTCCATGCGGGCGGTCTCGGTACGGATGCCCGACACAATGCGGGGGAGGTCCTCGGAATGCTGGGACCCTCCCCGCTCGAACAGTTCGGCGTAGGCGGAGACGGCGGCGATGGGGGTGCGCAGCTCGTGCGAGGCGTCCGCCACGAACTGGCGGAGGTGCTGCTCGTTCTCGCGCAGTCGGGCCTCCGAGGCGACGCGCGCCGAGAAGGCTGCTTGAATCCGCTCGAGCATGACGTTGAGGGCGCGGGCCAGGCGACCGACCTCGGTGGGCTGGTCGGCACCGGGAACGCGCTGGTCGAGGTCGCCGGCCGCGATGGAATCCGCCGTGCGTTCCACGTCCTCCAGTGGGCGCAGACCGAGCCGCACCAGCCACCAGCCGCCAGCCAGGGCCAGCACGAGTGCGCCGGCCGTCACGGCCAGCTCGGTGAGGAAGAGGGTGTGCAGTGTGCTGTTCTGGTCCACGAGCGGCTGGGCGTCCACCAGCACGGCGCCATTTTGCGCCTTGACCGCCCGCACCCGGAAGGCCGGACCGCCCGAGGCGATAGACCCCGTGGTGAAGTAGGCCTCTTCGGTCCCGTCGGGCTGGGTGGAGAAACCCGTGATCGGGTTTGGAAGGTCCGGCCGATACGCGGTCTTGCCGACGTAGGCAGGGCATTCGAGACCATCGAGCACCGCTCCGCTCTGCTTCACCACAGCGCTGTAGTAAATGCCGAACACGTTCGGGCCACCTTCGCCGCCATCCTGCGGACCGGGTACCCCGCTAGGGCCTCCCCCGTTGCCAATGGAGCTGAAGCCGCCCAACCCGCTTACGCTCTGTGGCGAGTTGCAGACGGCGTTGCCGGTCGCCACGCTGATCGCGGGGCCGGGGCGGTGCTGCGCCAACTCCTGGTCGACTTGGTTGTACAGCGACGTGCGCAACGCAGAGTAGGTGGCGAAGTCAGCCACCACCAGCGCCACGATGGCAATCGCCCCGACCGCGAGCAGGAGTCGGAGCCGCAGGGACACTCAGGCTGCTCCGGTGGCGGACTCCGGCTCCCGGAGGGTGTAGCCCACAAGGCGAATGGTGTGGATGAGTGGAGGACCGAACTTCTCGAGCTTCTTGCGCAGATAGCTCACATAGGTCTCCACGACGTTCCCGTCACCGCCGAAGTCGTAGTGCCAGACGTGGTCGAGGATCTGCGACTTCGAGAGCACGTGGCGAGGATTGAGCATGAAGTAGCGAAGGAGGTTGAACTCGGTAGCAGTCAGATTGATGGGGTGCCCGCCCCGGCGGACTTCGTGCGCGCTCTCGTCGAGCTCGAGGTCCGAGAACCGAAGGATCCCATCGTCCTCGGGCTCGTACCCTGTGCGGCGCAGGATGGCATGCACCCGAGCGATCACCTCGGCCAGCGCGAACGGCTTTGTCACGTAGTCGTCGCCCCCGACGGTCAGGCCGGCCAGCTTGTCCTGCAATGTGTCGCGCGCGGTCAGGAACAGCACGGGCACCCGCAGTCCGTCAGCGCGCAACCGACGTGTCACTTCCAGCCCGTCGAGATCCGGCAACATGACGTCGAGGATCACGAGGTCGGGCGGGTCCTCCTGTGCCTGGGCCAGGGCCTTGCGCCCGGTCATCGCCTCGTCAACCGTGAACCCCTCGTAACGCAGCGATGTCGCCACCGCATCGACGATCGAAGGCTCGTCGTCAACCACGAGCACCCGCGGTCCGTTGTCCATTTTCACTTGGCCATACCTCCCTGACGCACAGGTTCGCGCCGCGTCTTGCCTATCCAGTGTGACCCGGCTGTGGGCCTCCTGTGAGCGCGGGCCGTCAGGCGGAAAGGGCGTCCAGGGCGCGTCGCAGCAGGTCAAGGGCCGAAATGGCCGCATACTGCCGGACGCGTTCGCGGTCGCCGGGGACCCGCAGTTCACGGGTCTGGGCCGGCTGGCCCGGGAGGTGGATGCCGACGAACACCGTGCCCGGAACCACGCCCTCTTGGTCGTCGGGTCCCGCCACGCCGGTGATGCCCAGGCCCACGTCGGCCCCGGTGACCCGCGCCGCGCCCTCAGCCATAGCGGCCGCGGCCGCCTCGGTGACCACCGGACCGACGGGAACGCCCAAGACGTCGAACTTGACCTGCGAGTCGTAGGCCACGACGCCGCCCCGGAACCACGAAGAGGCGCCGGCCACGTTGACGAGCCGGGAAGCGATGAGGCCACCCGTGAGCGACTCGGCCACGCCGAAGGTCAGACCCTGCGCGATGAGACGCCCGGCCACTGCGACCTCCATCGACTCGTCGTCGACGCCGAACACGATGTCGCCGAGGCGCTCCTCAATGGCGCGTCGGACCTCGACGTCCTCCTTGTCCAGCAGCGCGGTGACCTCCTCGGCCGCGCCGGCCCGCGCCGTGATGCGCACTTTGATGCCCTCGATGCCCGAGGCCAGAAACGCCAGCGTCACGTCCCCTGCGGCATCGAGGGCGTCGATGCGGCCCTGGAGGGACTCGGCGAGCCCGGACTCGCTGGCACCCCATGTGCGCAGCACCCGGCTGGCGATGACGCCGCTCTCCTCGCCCGACTCGGCCATGCGGGCGCGCAGATCAGGCAGGATGCCGCGCTCGAACATCTCAGCCATTTCGTAGGGCACACCCGGGACGGCGTAGACCACCTTGTTGCCGACCGGACAGATGAGGCCGGGCGCGGTGCCGGCCACCTGCGGGATGATTGCGGCCCCCTGCGGCACGTCCGCCTGGCGTGCGTTGTTCTCCGTCATGGTGCGGCCCCGGGCCTCGAAGAACCCGGCGATGACGTCGACGATGGCCTGGTCACGGACGAGTTGCACGTTCATGACGTCGGCGATGGCCTCCCGGGTGATGTCGTCCTGGGTCGGCCCGAGCCCGCCGCACATGATGACGCCGTCACTCCGGGCCAGGGCAGTGCGCAACGCCAGGGTGATGCGGTCGTGGTTGTCGCCCACGGCCTGGTGGAAGTGGGAGGCCACGCCGTTGGCAGCCAGGTTCTCCCCGAGCCATGCCGAATTGGTGTCGGCGATCTGGCCGAGCAGCAACTCGGTGCCCACCGCCACGATCTCGATCCTCACGGCGGTGACCTTACGGTGTGGCCGGCCTGTGCAGCGCACGCCGGCCGTCGATCAGATACTCGGCACCGGTGTAGAGCGTCAGGGCACAGGCGAACCAGATCCCTGCGACCTGGAGCGAGTGCTGATGCGCCAACGGAGGAATGATGACCGTGCCGATCGCCATGTCCTGTACCAGTGTCTTGATTTTGGCCGTCTTGCGCGCCGGGATCGACACGCCGCGGCGGCCGACCCAGGACCGGTAGACCTGCATGCCGACCTCGCGGATGGTGATGAGGATCACCGGCAACCACGGCAGGTGACCCTGCACGCAGAGCGTGATCATGGCAGCGAGCACGCAGGCCTTGTCGGCCAGGGGGTCGAGGAAGGCGCCTGAGCGTGTCGTGCCGTGGCGGCGGGCTATGTAGCCGTCGAGTCCGTCACTGGCCGCCAGCAGGAAGCCCACGACGACGTTGATCCACGAGGCGCCCCAGGCCACCAGCATCAGCACGTAGACGGGCGCGGCCAACAGGCGGGCCACGGTGACGGCGTTGGCCGGAGTGGCCAGGGCACTGGGCCCGAAGGTGAAGTTCGCCTGCGGTGCAGGCTCGTGCGTGGCCTCGCTCACGACGTCCCGGCTCCGGCCGGGACCGGATCACGGTCGGTGACGGGGACGGCAGAAAGGTCGGGGCCCTCCGCACCGGTGATGGTGACGTCGACGAGGCTGCCGACCGCCAGGTCGTCGGGCAGGTGCACGATGCCGTCGATCTCGGGGGCTTCGTGCACCGTGCGCCCCTGCCCGGGCGCGTCGACGAGGATCTGCCGGGTGGCGCCGATCAGCGCGTCCCGCCCGGCGGCCGTGATGGCGTCCTGCAGCTCGGTGCACTCGCGTAGGCGCTCGAGTGCGAGCTCGGACGACACCTGGTTCTCGAGACCCGCGGCATGAGTGCCGTCCTCCCGCGAGTAAGGGAAGAAGCCGGCCCAGTCCAGCTGCGCCGCGGCGAGGAACTCGAGCAGGCGGTCATGGTCGCGCTCCGTCTCGCCCGGATAGCCGAGGATGAAGGAGGAGCGAAACGTGGCGCCTGGCTCGGCTGCCCGGATGTCCTCGATGCGACGCAGGAAGCGTTCGCCGTCGCCCCAGCGGCGCATGCCGGCCAGCAGCGGACGCGAGACGTGCTGCAGCGAGAGGTCGAAGTACGGCACGCCGGTACCGAGCACGGTCTCGATCAGCTCGTCGGTCAGCCCGGAGGGATAGAGATACAGCAGGCGCGCGCGCTCGACACGGGCGGACACGGCACGGGTCAGCGCGGCAATGGGTGACGGGCCGTTCGCGATGCGGGTGCGACGCCCGGGCCCCGAGCGGTCGCGTCCGTAGGAAGCGAGGTCCTGGGCGACGAGAACGACTTCGCGGAGGACGGGAGCATCTTCGGCGGTGGCGCGCAGCGCGTCGACCTCGGCCAGGATGTCCGTTGTCGAACGGGACCGTTGCTTGCCCCGGAACGACGGGATGGCGCAGAAGCCGCAGATGCGGTCGCAGCCCTCGGCCACCTTGACATAGGCCCAGGGGGCGGCGGCCGCGGGACGGGGCAGCTCCAGGAGGTCGAAGCCGTTTGTCGACGGTTCCGCTGCGGAGGCGCGGCGCCCGGGGGTCAGGGTGACCGGAACGGCGCCCCGGCCCGACGATGTCGTGAGGTCGGCCCCGAACCCGGCCACAAGGTCTACCTCGGGGAGGGCCTCGCGCAACTCGTCGCCGTACCGCTCCGCCATGCACCCGGTGACGACCAGGCGAGCGCCGGGCCGGCGACGATCAGCCAGCGTCAGGACGGTGTCGATCGACTCCTGGCGGGCGGCGTCGATGAAGGCGCAGGTATTGACCACGACCAGATCTGCCGTGTCCGCAGTGTCGGCGCGACCATACCCCTGGGCAGCGAGATAGCCCTCCAATTTGTCGGAGTCGACCTGGTTCTTCGGGCACCCCAAGGTCTGCAGCCAGTAGAGGCCCACGCCGTTACACACTCCTCGCACCAGGCCGGATACCGCCTGCGCGACGGAATCCGGCAGACCCGCCGGGACGGGCCAACCATCCGGATGGTCCGGCACCTTGTGCCCGACCCCCGAGCGGAGAGGGAGGGATTTGAACCCTCGGACCCGGTTACCCAGGTCAAGTCATTAGCAGTGACTCCGATTCGGCCGCTCTCGCACCTCTCCAGCAGGACTTTTGCGTTTCGAGGGGCCCGGCCGTCTGAACCGTTCCCCTGCGCGACGCTGCCGCCCGTGCGGGAAGCCTACGTGAACACTGACCAGGTGTTTGTCGGCCTCCCGGTGCCCGTCGGGTGCGACCAGGCGACACACCGCTCGGAACCTGCCGCCGTCGCCGCGCGGGCGGAAATGGCCGCAGGCCTGCCCGATGAGTCTTCTGGCAGTCACTCCACCGGGAATGCCGCTCTGGCGCGCCCGTTGCGCGCCTGCCACACTTGAATGGTAGGTACGCCGGGGTTCCCGCCAAGCCCCCACGGCGTGCCCACTGGACTGGCACGCCAGGGTTCCGCCTATCCCTGCAGCGTGCGCAGCCAGCGAAGCGACCCCGGCCCGCGTAATCGGACCGGGGTCGTTTTGTCTCTATCGGCAGGGGGCGCTCCCGAGTTGAGAATCCGTTGTCTCGCTCGCCACTCCCACGAGGCGATCGTCTCGAGGCCGGGGACTTGGTGACAGTCCCCCGTTCCAACTATGCGATGGGGAAATCAAAGTACGTGCTGGGAAACGGCTCATTTCCCAGGGTGTAGTGCCACCATTCGCACTGGTAGGACCTGAGGGCGCAATCCTCCATGACGGCACGCAGATATCGGCGGGTTTCTCGCCTCGAGCTGTGAGATTCCTCTTGCACCATGATGCGAGACGGGATCCATCAGGTCATGATCTCCGCCCATAGGAGCAAGGTCGCCGGATTCCAACTGGTAGAGCGTCAGATCAACCGTGCTACCCCGGCTGTGACCTGATTGCGCGGCCACGTATCCGTTCTCGACTCCGTTCTCGACATAGCCGTTCTGTCGATATTGGGATAGTGCCGGAGCTTCCTTCTGTTCTGGCGTGTCTCCTCGTCTTCGGAGTCGCAGGAGGGTGGCTTCTGGCTGGTCGGATGCTCGCTCCCCTCGCTCGGATCACCGACGCGCACACCCGCCAGCGGATCGCTCTGGCATCGGATCCGGCTCCCTGGCCGCAATGACGAGATTCACGAGCTTGCCGACGCCTTCGACGCCATGTTGGCGCAACTGGAAACACATGTCGCTGAACAGCAGAGGTTCGCGGCCATGCTTCCCACGAACTGCGAACCCCGCTGGCGATCACACAGACTCTTCTGGAGGTCGCCCGAAACAGCCCAGATGGCGCGAGCGACGAACTCGTCGACCGCCTCCTGTTCGTCAATACCCGGGGGATTGACCTCACCGAAGCGTTGCTCGTGCTGAGCCGCGCCGACCAACGATCATTCACTCCGAAACGCGTCGACCTGTCCCTGATCGCGGAGGAGGCCACGGAGACACTCTTCGCCCTCGCCGGAGAACGGGGCGTTACTCTCGAGACGACCACCCATGTGGCCCCCACTGTCGGCTCTGAGGCGCTCCTTCTCCAGCTGGCAACCATCTGGTACGCAACGGGATCGTCCACAATCTGCTTAAACACGGCCAGGTGTGGGTCACCACCAGCGCCCAACCCCAGGCAGTGACGCTCCAGGTCGAGAGCACCGGCGCGATGCTCACCCCCCAGTTGGTCTCCACCCTGACTGAGCCGTTTCAGCGTGGTTCCGAGCGGATACGCACCGACCACGCCGGTGTCGGCCTCGGACTGGCGATCGTCGAGCGCATCACCCAAGCACACGAGGGAACCCTCATGCTGGCGCCGCGTGGTGCTGGCGGTCTCTGCGTCACCGTACAACTACCCGCCGCGGCGCAAGACCTGCCAGTTGAGCGCCCGTCCTCACTGAGGTTCTTCGTGGCGGCGAGCGGCCCGGCCACCTCCCGCCGTCAGCCTTCGAACGCGATCTGCGGCTCCCCCGCCTCCTCGAGGACCTCCTCGAGCGCGACCACAGGGTGGCTCGCAGCGGCGGAGGGCAGCTTTGGCAGAGCCAGCGCCAACAGGGCGCCGACCACCAGACCGCCACCGGCGATGACGAAGGCCGCTCGGTAGCCGGCGGTCAGCGACGTCGCCACGTGGTGCGTAGCACCCTGCTGGTTGGTGGCGATGGTGGTGGCCACGGTGGCCATGATGGCGAGTCCCAGGGCACCGCCCACTTGTCGCGTCGTGTTGTTCAGCCCCGAGGCCAACCAGGCCTCGTGGGGTGGAACTCCGGCCGTGGCCGAGAGGGTCATGGGGACGAACGACATCCCGATACCGAGGCCGATGAGGATGACGGGACCGAGAACATGGCTCAGGTGGGAGTCGCCGGCTCCGACGGCCGAGAGCCAGAACAGGCCGATCGCGGCCAGGCCGGGGCCGAGGATCAATTGCCGCCGGGCGCCGATGACCTGGACCAGTCGTGTGCCGATGAGCGCGCCGGCCAAGGTGCAGACCCCCGCGGGGAGGAAGGCGAGGCCGGTTCGCAAGTCGGAATATCCGTTGACGTCCTGCGTCCGTGCTCGGTGGTGCGCTGATCCACGACGCAGCTCCTTGGTTGCGGAGGTTCTTTAAGATTAAGATATTGGACCTTGAGACATCAGTCAAGTCTCTGAACGTTGAAAGAAGTACGGTCTGCTCGTGCCCGTCGAAGGACCCCAGGACGACATCGACCGGGTGGTCGCCTTCTGGAAGGAGGAGAACCCCCAGCTCGACGTGACGACCAAGGCGGTCACGATGCGTCTGCGCCGTGCCACCCAGCACCTGGAGCGGGCGGTCCGAGCCAACCTCGCTGACAGCGGAGTCGACGAATACTGGGAGATCGAGGTCCTCCTCGCCCTCCGTCGTGCTCCTGACCATCGGACGAGCGCCGGTGAGCTCGGACGCGAATGCCAGGTGACCTCGGGAGCCATCACGAACCGCATCAGTCGATTGGAGAAGCGGGATTGGGTACGCCGGGACATCGACCCCGAAGACCGCCGGCAGGTACTGGTCAGCCTGACGACCGCCGGTCTGGCTCAGGCCGATCACATCATTGCCATGAAGACGCAGGCCGAACGCTGGGCCTTCGAGGGCGTTGACCGTGAACTCCTGGAGCAAATCGCTCGGGACCTTCGAACACTCCTTCTCGGCCTCGAGGAGCGGGCAGCCGAGGTCAACGACGAGACTCCGGTATCTCGCTAGCTCGCTGCGACGACCACCGCGCTCTGCCAGCGGCGGCCGCGGTTCGGGCACGACAGACGACTGACTTCTCGGATCGTCGGCCCGTCTTGTCGGTGTGGAGGCCTACGAGTTCGAGTCCTGGTCGAGCACCTTGACCGTTCCACCCGCCAAACCCGGGCCCGACGTATGCAGATGACAGCGAACGGTGATGCCTGCCGGCGTGCGGACCGGCTCTGGCTCCACCTGCCCGCACACCTCCATGGCGAAGGGGCAGCGCGATCGGAAGCGGCAACCCGACCCCGGCGGCCGCCATCAAGAGAACGGGCAGGCCCTTCTGCCCCCTTCGTGGTGCGGACCGTCCAGCGCTCGCGCCCAAACGGTTCGATCCCCTCGGCCCCTGCCCGACGAACGTCATACGTCATCTCCCGGATCTGGTCCGGCCCACGCTGTCGTGGTGCCGGCATGTGCATCCCCAATGGCGGGAATATAGCCAGACCCTGACACTCGTGTCAGTCAGCCGGCGCACGTTCCGTCTGACTCTGCCGGCAGGGTGACGAGAACATCACGGCACCGCCTTGCGCTTCTGACGGTACGTCAGGTCCCCAACGATTGATTGGTTCCAGATTTCAGTGCCGCATGCGGAACATCGATCCATGGCACAAGCTGGCCTTGCGCCCGTCCGATTGGGGCGACGTTGCATTCGCACATCGCGAGTGCTCAGGCCGGACGACCGGGACCAACTGGATGGCCACATGGTGGACGAGCCAGCGCACGCAAGTGTTGCGTCCTGCTCAGAAGGAGAGCCGCCGTGCTGGCCCATGAGTCCATGAACTGCGTAGGGCCGTGACGACGACGGTCATGCACGCGCGCCCGGCAGCCAAGGTCTGCGAGAGGGGACCAGTAGGGTTCCCGCCCGTGGATCCGCATTGCCCATTGCGTGAGGACCTGCGGCTCCCGGGGACGGCCCCAGAGGCATGACGTTCGACGCGGCGCTGCAGGGAGCCCCGGCACCGATCTCGCTGTGAACCCGGAGTTGGCGGTGACCCACGAAGACGGCGTGGCGGCGCTTGCGGTCGTCTCCGGCTGTCTGGCCCTGTGGGGCCTCTTGTCCGCCCGTCTTGAGCGTTGGGACGTTTCCGCTCCGATCGCATTCGTGGTGGTGGGCCTCCTGGCCACCCATGGCCCGATCGCCGTGATCCAGGTCAACCTGCATTCGTCGACCGTGCGGGCACTCGCCGAGGTCACGCTGGCGCTCGTCCTCTTCGCCGATGCGTCCCGGGTCAACGCCCATCAGCTTCGGTCGTCCGCCGGCGAGCCGATGCGACTGCTCTGTATCGGACTGCCCCTTACCATCGCCGCCGGAGCCGCGACGGCGGCGCTGCTCTTCGGCGGCAACGGATTGTGGGTGGCTGCCCTGGTCGGTGCCATCGTTGCCCCGACGGATGCCGCACTGGGAGCTTCTGTCATGAGCAACGAGCGGGTGCCGGCGAAGATCCGTCGCCTGATCAATGTCGAGAGCGGGCTCAATGACGGCGTTGCCACGCCCTTCGTGAATCTGTTCCTGGCGGGTGCCGTCACCAGCGAGGCGGTGTTGCACGCGCAGAGCGTCGGCTCGGCTGCGGTCGATCTCGTGGGAGGCGCCGGGATCGGCGTCGGGATCGGCATCATCGGCGGGCTGCTCCTGGCCGCCTCCCGTCGCCACGGCTGGAGTTCCCCTGCATTCCGCCCGCTCGCCATCCTCGCACTCGCGCTCTGTGCCTACTCCTGCGCGGTGGTGGCCGGAACCAATGGGTTCATCGCCGCCTTCGTCGGTGGCATGGCCTTCGGCAGCGTCGCCCACCGCAGCGACGAGGACGGCCTGCGACTCATCGAAGAATGTGGGACCCTCCTCTCGCTGGTCGTGTGGTTCGCGTTCGGCGCGGTCATGTTGGTGCCAGGGTTCGAAGACGCCGGATGGCGCGACGTGGTCTTCGCTCTGTTGGCTCTCACCCTGCTGCGCATGATCCCGGTCGGCATCGCGCTCACCGGCTCCGGTCTGGACCGGGCCACGGTGGCGTTTGTCGGCTGGTTCGGTCCGCGCGGGCTCGCCTCGGTGGTCTTCGGCCTGATCGCGGCCGACGCGCTCGCGCCCGACCAGTCCAAGCTCGTCCTCGCCGCCGTGACGGTGACCGTCGCCGCCTCCGTCCTCCTGCACGGAGTGACTGCATCCCCGTTGGCGGCTCGCTACGGGGCACACATCGCCCGAAGCCGCCCACAAACCGTCGGCGACCACCCCGGACCGCCGCCGCTCGCCGTCCGCACGTTCAATCGCACGCGCCGCCGGTCGACCGTTGCTGATGAGGGAGCAGACGCCTGAGGCGGTCCGGTGAGATGATCAGGGGGCAGATCTCGGACTGACAACCACCGAGCACGGAGAGGAGGCTCGTGACCGACATCGATGACCTGATGACGCGCATGACCTTGGAGGAGAAGTGCGCGCAGCTCGGCTGCATGTGGTTCTCGGGACTGCTCGTCGAAGGCGAGCTCGCGCTCGATCGGCTCGCGCTCGCGGCCGCAGACGGTATCGGCCAGGTCGGCCGGGTCGCCATTGAGTCGGGGGCGGGACCGGAACGGGTGGCGGAGCTGGGGAACCAGGTCCAGCGCTACTTCGTGGAAGACACGCGCCTGGGGATCCCGGCGGTCATCCACGAGGAATCCACTGGCGGCTTCTGTGCCCGCGAGGCGACGCAGTTCCCTCAGGGCATCAACCTCGCCGCCACCTGGGACCCGGAGCTGGTCGAGCAGGTTGCCGCAGTGATCGGGCGCCAGCTCCGGGCCGTCGGCGCTCGGTTGACCTTGGCGCCGGTGCTCGACATCGCCCGTGACGCCCGCTGGGGCCGGCTCGAGGAGACATACGGCGAAGATCCCGAGCTGGCCAGCCGCCTGGGCGTCGCCTACGTGCGGGGCGTGCAGGCACAGGGCGTCGTTGCCACCGCCAAACACTTTCTGGGCTACGGCGCGCCCGACGGTGGATTCAATTGGGGCTGGTCGTCCCTGGGTCCCCGTCACCTGCGCGACGTCATCGCGGCCCCGTTCCGCGCCGTCATCAACGAGGCGGGCGTCGGTGCAGTCATGCCGTCCTACAACGAGATCGACGGCCTCCCCTTGCACGGGTCTCACGAGCTGTTGACCGGACTGCTGCGCGGAGAGCTCGGTTTTACCGGGGTCACGGTTGCGGACTACTTCGGCGTGAGCAGCCTAGAGGACTTCCACCACTGCGCCAGCGACGAAGCCGACGCGGCGCGGCGCGCGCTGCTCGCGGGGCTCGACATGGAACTCCCTTCGTACTGGTGTTATCGCCACCTTCCTGCCCTTGTGAACGCTGGCTCGGTCCCGGCGGAAGCCGTCGATGCCTCCTGTCGCAGGGTGTTGGCGCAGAAGGATGCGCTCGGCCTCTTCGAGCAGCCCTACGTCGAGGCCTCCTCGGCCGCGGCCCTCTTCGACACGCCGGAGGACCGGGCCCTGGCTCGGCGAGCCGCCTCGGCCTCGGTCGTGCTCCTGGCCAACGACGGTGTCCTGCCGCTCCGCGCCGGCGCCCGCGTCGCGGTCCTGGGACCGAGCGCGGATGATCCGCGGCTCGTCCTGGGTGACTACCACTTCCCTGCACACCTCGAACTGCAACTCGAGGAGGCGGCGCTGTCACCGGTCGGCAGCGAGTTCAGACAGCTCCCCCCGCAGAACCCGACTCCCACTCCGCTGGAGGCGCTTGGCCAGAGAGTCGAGATCGTCGACGAAGTGGAGGGCGCCGAAGCCGCGGTCATCTTCGTCGGCGGCCGCAGCGGGCTCACCCGCGCCGATACCTCGGGCGAATTCCGCGACGCCGCCGACCTCCGGCTTACGCCCGAGCAACTCGCGCTCATCTCAGAGACAGCCGCCCACGGGGTTCCCGTCGTCGTCGTCGTGATCAGCGGGAGGGCCCACTCCCTGAGTGAGGTGACCCCACTGGCCAATGCACTCGTCCTCGCCTGGCTGCCCGGGGAAGAGGGCGGCAACGGTCTGGCCGACGTCCTCTGCGGCGACGTTGACGCGAGCGGCCGACTCCCGGTCACCCTCTTGCACACGGTGGGCCAGGTCGGAGTGCACTCCGGCGCGCACCACGGCGGTGGCAGAAGCATGATCATGGACGACTACGTGGACACACCGGCCTCACCCCTGTTCCCGTTCGGTCACGGGCTCTCGTACACGACGTGGGAGCGGAGCGACCTCTCCGTAGAGGCTGGCACGACAGCCGACAACCTCGAGATCGGTGTCACCGTCACGAATACGGGTGCCCGGGCGGGGACCGACGTCGTCCAGGTCTTCTTTCATGACGAAGTGGCCACCGTGGGCCTCCCGGCCTCCCGGCTCCTCGCCTTTCAGCGGGTGGAGCTCGCCGCGGGGGCCTCGACTCGACTGACCTTCCACGTTCCGGTGGGCCGCATGGGGTTCACGGGTGCCGACCTGCGGTACCGCGTCGAACCGGGTGAGTTCACCTTCATGGTGGGCCACGTGAGTGAAACGGCGACCGTGTCCGGGGAGGTCGCCTTCCCCGACCGGAATGCGCTTCCTCCGGTGACCTGCACCTAATGGCTAGCTACTTCGGGCGGGAGCTTCGAAAGCAGAGGAGCCCGGCCCCTGACGGGACCGGGCTCCTCCTCGAAACAGGGAACGTCTCGGCTAGCCCGAGAACGTCGTCCCCACCGATGTCATGCCCACCACCGGCTGGTTCAGCTTGATCCCGCCTGCAGAGCCGAGGAACGTGGCGTCTCCGTAGTTGAAGATGCCGCCGTCAGCAGCGGTCAGCCAGTAGCCCTTGCCATCGGGCGTCGCGCTGATGCCCACGACCGGCTTGTTCAGCTTGAGACCGGCGGCCGACCCGTATGAGGCCGCACTCCCGAAGTTGAAGACCCCTCCGTCGGCAGAGACCAACCAGTATCCCTTGCCATCCGGCGTGGCGGCGATGCCGACGATCGGCTGGTTGAGCTTGAGGGTGCTGGCTGAGCCGAAGAAGCCGGCGTCCCCGTAGTTGAACACCCCGCCATCGGAAGCCACCAGCCAGTAGCCCTTCCCGTGGGGGGTGGGCACCATGCCCACGATCGGCTTGTTGAGCTTGAGGCTGCCTGTCGAGCCATAGAAGCCGGCGTCTCCATAGTTGAAGATGCCGCCGTCAGCCGCGACCAACCAGTAGCCGAGGCCCGCCGGGCTTGCTGGCGCGCCGCCTGCCCCCGGCACGTACGGGGTGGCCGCCATGCCGACGACCGGCTGGTTCAGCTTGAGACTTCCGGTCGAGCCATGGAACGCAGCGTCGCCGTAGCTGAACACGCCGCCGTCGGACGCCACGAGCCAGTAGCCACCTTGATCCTGCGTCTGGGCGATTCCCACCACCGGCTTGTTCAGCTTCAGCCCACCCGTAGAGCCGAAGAAGCTGGCGTTGCCGTAGTTGAAGACGCCACCGTCAGCCGCGACCTGCCAGTAGCCGCTGCCGGGCGCCGGCGTGTTGAACGTCGGCGCGCCGCCGGGGGGCACCGTGATGGTGTTCGCCGGGTTGATGGTGACGTCGGTCACGCCGCTGATCCACAGACCGTAGAACTGGCCGAAGATGGTGTTGCCACCCACGGTCGTCTGCGTGATCTTCGGGGCGATAGCCGGGGGCAGTTGGTCCACGCCCAGGATGATCCCCGCCGTGGTGGGCGGACCGTTGGTGGATCCCCAGTTGTTCGCCGGCCCGACCGTGTTCCCCGTGATGGAGGTGCTGGTCACGACGTCGTTGGGAGCGTGAGCATGCACGATGATCCCGCCCTCGAAGGAGCCACTGATGTTGTTGCCGCTCACCTGCGTATTGCTGACCGTCGCTCCTGCCGACGCCGCGGCCACGACGATGCCGCCGAGGTCAGGGCCGGTCGACTTGAAGACGCCGATGTGCCCCGTGATGGTGTTCCCCGTGATCACCCCGCCCGTGATGCTCCCGCCGGAGTTGTGGGTCGAGTACACGATCCCGCACGAGCCGTAGTTGCCCGAAATCGTGTTGTTGCTGACGGTGTCGTTGTTGGACGGCACCGGCGCGTTCGGTCCGGGATTGGGCGCACCGGGGTTCACCGGGCCGTTGTCGTTGACGACGATGCCACCGCCGCCGTTGCCCGTCACGGTGTTGCTCGAAACCGTGGAGTTGCTCACGCCGGCGAGGACGATGCCGCCGAACGACTCGATACCGGCGCCGGGTGCGACGCCGTTGTTCTGAACAGTGTCGTTCTCGATCGTCGTGCCAGAAGTCTGGTCGACGAAGATTCCGGTGTCGTTGGCACCACTGACCGTGATGCCGGCGCTGCTCGTCGCGCCACCAATCGTTACGCCCGTGATGCCCGGTGGCACGTAAATGCCGATATCGCAACCGGTCGCATCGACAGAGGTGCTGAACGTCTGGTTCGTCGTGGCCACCTGCGCCGCGGTCAACCCGGTCGATGGCACGGAAGTACAACCGACGGCGCCGGCAGACTGCGTGAAAAGCGTGGTGGCCGCGGTACCGCCGAGTGCCAGCGCGCTCGCGCCCAACGCGGTCGCACCCAATAGACGTGTAAGAGCTCTCTTTTTTGTCTTCATAGCCTGCTTCCTTATCACAACGGAGCACCAATCGCCTGCGGTTCCTCGGGGCACGCACGCCCGACGCGTGGCCACCCATTCGCTCGCATCACGGACAGATGGCTGACGTGGATGGACGCGCACCGAGAGGACCACGCAGCTGAGTCTCAAGCTTGTACTTCCGAGCGCTCGCGCCTGTGGCGGCCGGCGTTCCCGAGCGGGCGCGCAGCCAGCGAAGAGTCGCTCGGCGCGTTGGCATCGCGGTTCGATTACGTGCCAGGGCTCGGATTGCTGTTCATGACGGTCGTGTTACATTCCGCGCCTCCGATCCGACCACGACAGGTCGTCGGACCCAAAGGGAAGGGAGCAGCACATGCATCGAGGGACCCAGGCTCTTCTCAGTGCAGCTGCTGCGTTGGGCTCTTGCGCCGGGCTGACGGCCTACGGCTTCTCCCTCCATGATGCCGGTGCTGCTTCCAAGCCTTCCCCGACGCTGACCATCCTGGTGACGAACGACGACGGGGTCACTGCACCGGGGATCAACGCGACCGTGCAGGCGCTGAGTGCCCTTCCGCACACCAAGGTCACCGTTGTCGCTCCGCTCACGAACCAGAGCGGGACGGGAGCAAAGATGACGGGCGGAGCGCTGACGGCCACCGACGCCACCACGGCGAGCGGATATCCCGCCACGGCGGTCGCGGGGTACCCCGCCGACACCATCATCTGGGCCATTGACGACCACGGCATTGCGGCGCGGCCGGACCTCGTCGTCTCGGGGATCAACTTTGGCGAGAACATCGGTCCGTTGGCCTCGCTCTCGGGGACCGTGGGGGCGGCACGGACGGCTCTCGCCCGCGGCATTCCGGCCCTGGCTGTCAGCCAGGGCGTCGACAACGGTGCATCGCCCGATTTCTCTCAGGGCGCGAAGTACCTGGTGGCATGGGTGCAGGCCCACCGCAAGGCTCTGCTAGCGGCAAAGAAGGGCACCGCCTCGACCATCAACGGCAATCTCAACGTGCCCACCTGCGTCACCGGACACATCCGCGGTCCCGTCAACGTGAAGCTCGCAACGACCTTGACCGGCTACTCCGTCGGCACCGTGAACTGTGGCGGCAGCGCCACGAAGCCCACCAACGACGTGCAGGCCTTCGTGGGCGGCTTCGCCTCTCTCACGGCCCTCCACCCGGTGAATCCTCCGCAGTAGCGCGGCTTCCTCTCAGGGAACAAGGACGAACCCTGCAGGGTGCGCTGATCCACATGGAGCAGCGAGGCAAGAGAACGGCACGGGCCCGCGTCGGTCCCGGACGACGAGGGCGATTCTGGCGACGCGTTTCGGCGACTCGGCATGCGTACGTGCCCCTAAAGGTCAGGCGAGTGACCGCTCCCCAGCCAAATATACCGACGGGATCGCGGCGGTGTCCGGCGGGGTCGGTCGGATCAGACCGGGTTCCTGCAGGAGCGTGATCGTCTGAGGCCGCTTCACGAGGCGATCCGGTGCCGGACCGTCACGGGACGGTGACGTACAACCGCTGGCACAGATCGGCCCCGAGAACGAGGGTCGTGCCTCGGGCGTCCAACAACAGCGTGCCATCAGGACCTCTGTCGGTCACCATGGCGTCGGCGCCCGGTATGAAGCCGGCGTCGTCCAGGTAGCGCAGCGTCGTCCCGTCGAGCTCGACCTCTTCCCCGAGTCGTTCGAACCGCACCTTCTGGCCTGGCTCGATGTCCGCCAGGGCAAGCAGCGGTCGCAGGGTTCGGGCAAGGTTGGCGCTGCCGGGGATCGGATTGCCGTGCGGGCAGGTGGCCGGGTCTCCCAGAATCAGCACCAGCCGGGCCATCACCTCGTCCGACATGACATGTTCCCAGCGACCGGCCTCGTCGTGCACCAGATGCCAGGGAAGCCCGATGACGTCGACGAGGAGGCACTCGGCGAGCCGGTGCTTGCGCAACACCGTCTGCGCCACCCCCTGGCCTTGTTCGGTGAGGGTGATCGTCCGTCCCGAACGCTTGACGTAGCCGTCAGTGGCCAGCCGGTCGAGCATTTCGGAGACCGTGGGGGCCGACCGCCCGAGGCGTTCCGCGATCCGGGCCTGAATGGCCGGCGTTCCCTCCTCGTTGAGCGACCCGATCGTCTGGAGGTACTCCTCCACCGGAGGGTGATGTTCGACCGGATGGTAGGAGTTGCTCGAGCCTTCGGCGTCAGGCACGGATCTGCTGGGCGAGGTAGACGGCCTGATACTTGACTCCATTGGTCGAAGTAATGATGAGGCTAAATCTTAGGGTGCCCTAAGTCAAGGGGGAGAGCAAGCTGCCGACATTCGTCGTCGGCCTCCGAGCGGTAATGGATCCCGGGATCTGAAGCACGACGTGACTCAGTGGATCAGGGGCGTGCCGGCCGTCTCGCCATGCGGCATTTGATGATTAGACTATAACTATTATGGTTTCAGAAACACCCGTGGCAGGTCTCACAGCCCCGGACGAGCTCAGCCGGCGGCGGCGCATCGGCGTCCTCGCCATCTGCTGCATGAGCCTGCTCATCGTCGGCATCGACGTCACCATCGTCAACGTCGCCCTCCCCTCCATCGGCAAGGACTTCCACGCGTCGCTCTCGGGCCTCCAGTGGACCGTGGACGCGTACACGCTGGTACTGGCCAGCCTCTTGATGATCTCCGGCTCGACCGCCGACCGCCTCGGGCGACGGCGCACTTTCGTCATCGGGCTGTGCACCTTCGCTCTGGGATCGCTGCTCTGCAGCCTCGCTCCCAACCTGGGCACGCTCGTCGTCTTTCGGATGATTCAGGCCGTCGGCGGGTCAATGCTCAACCCGGTCGCCATGTCGATCATCACCAACACCTTCACCGTTCCCCGCGAGCGCGCCCAGGCCGTCGGCATCTGGGGCGCGGTGGTCGGCGTCTCCATGGCATTGGGCCCGGTGGTCGGGGGGCTCCTCGTGACGTCGGTCGGGTGGCGGTCGATCTTCTTCATCAACATCCCGATCGCCTTGGCGGCAGTCGTCCTGGCCCTGCGCTACATCCCAGAATCCAAGGCGGCTGTGGCGAGAAAGGTGGACGTTCCCGGCCAGCTGCTCGTGATCGCGTTCCTGTCCACACTGACCTACGGCATCATCGAGCTGCCCGTGAAGGGGGTGTCGTCTGCGGTCATCATCGGAGCTTTCACCGTTGCCGCCGTCTCGCTGGCCGCGTTCTTGGTCTGGGAGCGCCGAGCGGTCCAGCCACTCATGGATCTGCGCTTCTTCCGGTCTGTGCCCTTCTCGTCCGCCACCGTCATTGCCGTCGCGGCGTTCGCCGCGCTCGGTGGATTCCTCTTCCTCAACACCCTCTATCTCCAAGACGTGCGGGGACTCTCGGCGCTGCAGTCCGGGGTCGATACGTTGCCGATGGCCGCCATGACCGTGCTGTTCTCGCCGATCTCTGGGCGCATCGTCGGCCGGCGTGGCGCCAGGATTCCTCTCCTGGTGGCCGGCCTGGCGCTCACCGGGTCCTCGCTGATGCTGGTCGGACTGGGCGCGACAACACCGTTCACCTGGCTCTTCACCGCATACGTGATCTTCGGTATCGGGTTCGGTCTCGTCAATGCGCCGATCACCAACGCCGCCGTCTCGGGCATGCCACGGGCGCAGGCGGGTGTTGCCGCGGCCATCGCCAGCACCTCGCGCCAGATCGGCTCGACGTTGGGCGTCGCCGTGACGGGATCCCTGGTCTCCGCCTCGCTGCAGAAGGGCAGTCACATCGACTTCGCCGTCGCCAGCCGTGCCGGCTGGTGGGTCCTGGCCGGCTGCGGCGCCATCGTGCTGATCCTGGGCCAGATCGCGACAACATCGTGGGCCCGGGCCACCGCGAACCGAACGGCCGAGGCCATCAACCCCGAGTTCCTGGAGGCGCACGCCGCATGACGAAGGCGAGCGTTCGTCGAGACCGCGCCGCCAGCGAGGCGTGGCAGGCCATGGCCGACCTCGTGCTGAACAACGAGCGTCGCCGGGAGGTGAGTGAGGAGGTCGGCTTGAGTTTCGGGAAGATCAGGGCACTGCGGCGGATCGCGCGACGCCCGATCGCGATGTCGGAGCTGGCATCCCTGCTGACCGTCGATCCGCCCAACCTGACCCCGGTCGTGGACGACCTCGAACGGGCGGGACTCGTGGAGCGCCAACACCATCCCACCGACCGGCGTGTGAAACTCGTGGTTGCCACTGCGCAAGGGGCGGCGCTGGCACTGTCGGCTGACGCGATTCTCGCCCGTCCCCCGGCCCGACTCTCCGCACTCCCTGCAGAGGAGCTCGAGAACCTCGTGCGGATATTGGGGCTGTTACATGCTGATCCGGCACCCGACTCTTGACGGCGGCGGAACGTCGTCGGGGAAGCCGTCAGGGGCGGACGACGCGTGCTCCCGGCACCTCGGACCCGCCGGAGTGGTGCAGCAGCCTCTCCAGGAGTTCCACCCCGTCGACCACCCGCGGGCCCGGACGCGAGAAGTAGGCGTTGGCGTCGACGGCGATGATGCGACCGAGGCCTTCCGCCTCAGGCTGAGCCAGGAGCGCAGGGCCCTGCGCCACTGCACCTTCGAGGTCGTAACCGCACGGCATGAAGATGGTGAAGTCGACGTGCTCGGCGCGAATTTCGTCCCACGTGAGCCGGCGCGAGCGTGCACCGCCTTGGGCGAGGACTGGCTCGCCTCCCGCCGTCTCCACCTGTTCGGGCACCCAGTGCCCGGCGTTGAAGGGAGGGTCTGACCACTCCAGCACGAGAACCCGCGGCCGCTCACGTCCACGAACCCGGCGCCGCACTGCGTCGATCCGGCCGCGCAAGCTCTCCATCAGCACGTCTGCCTGTACCGTTCTCCCCGTGGCCGCGCCCACCAACCCGATGCAGGCGATCACGTCGTCGAGGCGGGCCGGGTCGAGGGAGACCACCTGCGCGTGACACCCGATGAGATCGAGCGCCTCCTTGACGGCACCCGATGGCACGGCGCAGACCCGGCAGAGATCCTGCGCCAAAATCACATCAGGATCGATGGCCCGGATCCGGGTGTCGTCCAGGGTGTAGATGGACTCCCCTGCGGCAACCCGGGCGCTCACGGCGGCATCGATCTCCCGTGCATCGAGGGAGCCGTCCGTCGGCAGCGCCGTTCCCGAAACGATGGCCACCGACCGGGCCTGTTCCGGAAAGTCGCATTCGAAGCTGACGCCGTGGAGATCCTCACCGAGGCCGAGTGCGAAGACGATCTCGGTGGCGGACGGCAGCAGCGAGACGATCCTCACTCGGTCTCCTCCGCAGAGCGGACCTGCGGATCGACGAAGTCGATCTGTGGTTCAAAAGCGGCTCGCCGGGACGCCCGCCGCAGCGCCGCCAACACGGGTCGGCCGAGCACGAGGATCAAGACGGCGCAGGTCGCGGCGCGAGTCAGGTTGAATCCCATTGCGGTCGCTAGTTCGAAGAGGATGAACCGGTGCAGATTGGCCAATGTCCCGAGTCCCGGCATGAATGAGTAGATGGTCGTCGACCCCACGAAAGGCCAGAACCAGAAGTCGATGATCAACCCGTAGAGGAGCGCGGACACCACGCCGTACCCGGCCAGGAGCAGTCTCTCCGGGAGCCCCCGCATGGGGGGCAGGCAGGCGGCGCCGAAAGCAACCCAGCCCGCCGCCAGCATCTGGAACGGCAGCCACGGACCGACGCCACCGGTGATCAGCGCCGACGCGAAGAACGCCACGGCGCCCAGGACGAACCCGAACCCGCGCCCGAAGACGCGCGCCGCCAGTATGAGGAGGAACCACTCGGGCTCGAAACCGTTGATGCCGGGGCTGGCCACCCGCAGCGCAGCGAAGCACGCGGCGAGGATCCCGAGCAGCGCCACCGCCTTGGCGTCGATGGCCCCTTCTGACAGCTCGGCCATCACGATGGCGAGGAGGAGTGGCAGGAGGCCGACGAAGATCCATGGCGCGTCACCGCTGTGGGCGCTGTTCTGGCCGGCGGCGCCGTGGACGAGGAGCGGCCAGCCGAAGGCCGCAACACCCAAGAGCGTGGTGAGCAGCAGCAGGAAGGTGGATCGGGAACCGAACCGCACTGCGGGTGTCGGCCGGCGCCTCGACGAAGCGGGCGACGGGACGGAGACGGTCACGCCGGGACCGCTTCCTCGAGCGCCTGGCGCACCTCGTCCACCGTCAACCATTCCTCGGGGGCCAGGACCTTGGCCACCTGGGGGGCAAAGACCGGCGAATGGCAGACCACCCGGCGGGCCGGACCGTCGGTGATGACCTGTCCGTCCGCCAGGACCACGGCACGATCGGCCACGCGGGCGGCCAGTTCGACGTCATGGGTTGCGAGGACGATGGCATGACCTTGGGCGGCGAGTTCGCGAAGGACGCCGATGAGTCGATCCTTGCTCGGATAGTCCAGACCCCTGGTCGGCTCGTCGAGGAGCAGGAGCTGCGGCGACGGGGCCACCACGATGGCCAACGCCAAGGCAAGGCGTTGGCCCTCTGACAGGTCGCGGGGATGGCGGTCGGTCGGCATGCCCGGCATCACCAGGTCCAAGGTGTGCGCGGTCGTCCCGGAGGCGAGCGCGGACGCCTTGTCCGCGGTGCGGCATTCCGCTGACACGGACTCACCGTAGAGAAGGAGGCCTGGGTCCTGGGGCACCAGTCCGACATGGCGGACGAGCTCGTCAGCCCGCACGGACCGAGGGTCACGGCCCTCCACCAGCACAGCCCCCCGCGTCGGTCGACGCATGCCCGAGAGCGTGCTGAGCAACGTGGACTTCCCTGAACCGTTCCTCCCCATGAGCGCGAGAACTTCGCCGGGCCTGATCGCAAGGTCGACCCCGTCCAGTGCCACCACCGGCCCGTACGAGACGGTGAGCTTCTGCACCGAGGCGGCTTCCGGTTGGTCAGCCGAGGGCTCGCGCCACGCACCGCGCGGCGGCACCAGAGGGGCCAGCCGCGTGCGCAGCGGCCCTGCTTGCCGGCGCGCGTCGCGGACCGACAGCGGCAGTGGCTCCCACCCCACAAGGCGGCCCAGCTCGACGAGGGGCGGGGCGACCGTCGCTGACCGCATGACGACCTTCGGCGGGCCGACGACGAGGGGCTCCCCGTTCCCGGGGACCAGGATGATGCGGTCGGCGAACGGGACCACCCGCTCGAGCCGGTGCTCTGCCATCACGACGGTCAGGCCCAGATCGTGCACAAGGCGAGCCAGAGCGCTGAGGACCTCTTCGGCGGCCGCCGGATCGAGCGCGGAGGTGGGCTCGTCGAGGACGAGCAGGCGTGGCGACGCGGTCAGCACCGCCCCGATCGCCACCCGCTGCTGCTGCCCACCCGACAGCGCCCGCAAGGAGCGGTCCCGCAGGTCCTGCAGGCCGAGGAGGTCAACGGCGTCTTCCACGCGCCGGCGCATGGCGTCGGAGGGCACCCCGAGGTTCTCCATCGTGTAGGCGAGTTCGTCCTCCACCGTCTCGGTCACGAAGGAGGCCAGCGGGTTCTGGCCGACGAATCCGACCACGTCGGCCAGGTCGCGTGGCCGATTGTCCCGGGTCGTCCGTCCGTCGACCGTGACGGTGCCGGCCAGGGTCCCGCCGCTGAAGTGCGGCACGAGACCGTTGATGGCACGCAGGAGGGTGGACTTGCCCGTCCCGGTCTCCCCGACCACCACACACAGCTCCCCTTCGGGAATGTCCAGGCTGACCCGATGCAGCGTCGGATGCTCGGCCTCGCTGTAGGTGAAGGACACGCGGTCGAACGAAATCATGACGGCAGCCCTGTGAGGTCGGCGTCGACCGTCTCCCGCTGTCGCCCCGGAGGGCTTGCGTCGGTCTCGGGTTCTTCGACCCGGCCGGGCGCGACCAGTGGTGCAGCGCCCCCGGGTTTGGGCGCGGCAACAGCCGGCACCAAGGCGACGAGAATCCCCACGACGGGCAACAAGGGGATCCTCGGGAACGCGAGCGGCGAGAACGAGACGGTGAGCCCGGCAACGTCGAGGGCGTGTGCCACCGACATCGCCACGAGGGCGACGACCCCTGACCCCGCCACGATCCACTCCGGCTGCCGCCACGGGTCGGGCCGATAGCGCGAGCGCGCCGTCCGGCGCCCCCCCACGGCCAGACCGACGCCGCACAGAAGGGTCGCGACCGCGAGGATGGGGAGTCCGAGACCGAGCAGCGACCCTCCGTCAATCACGCCGTAGATCCCAACCATCATGAGTAACAAGCCGCAGACGGTGGCGCCGCCGGCCAGCCGTCGGGACGATCTCGCGACGGCAATCCGTCGCCCATAGCCTCGGGCGTCCATGCTGGTGGCGAGCTGGAGGGAGCGGTCGAGCGCACTCTCCAGCACGGGAACCGCGATACCTCGCATGCCTCGTAGGCCCGTGGTCGGGATCCCGCGCTGGCGTCGTGCCTGGCGCACGATCCCGATGGATTGCACCAACTCCGGAGCGAAGCACAGGGCCACGGTCACGGCCACGCCGGTTTCGTAGAGCACCGCAGGAAGCGAGCGGAGAAGCCGGTACGGGCTCGCCAAGGAGTTCGCCGCACCGAAGCAGAGCAAAATCACGGCGAGCTGCAGTCCGAGCACGAAGGCGTCCAGAATGGACTCCAGCGTCACCGGACCACCGATGCTGACAGCTGCAGCCCACGAGGGGAGCGGTACCTGCGGCAGCGTGAAGAGGACGTGGCCGGGAATCCCTCGTTGGCCGAAGAGGATCTCGATCACGATTCTGATGACGATGACGAAGACACCGAGGCGAAGGAAGAACGCGATGGAGCGCGACCAGGGCGCACTGCTCCGTCGGGCCGACACGACCACGCAGGCCACGGCTCCGATCAGCGCCAGGAGGAACGGGTTGTTCGTCCGCATGGCGCAGATTGCGAGACCGGCCGCCCACAACCACCACGCCACCGGGTGCAGGGAGCGGCGCCTGGGGACGGCTGCCCGTGTCATTCCTCAGCCGGCCTCCGCCGCCAACGCACCAGCGCGTAGGCACCCAGAGCGAGAACAACTGCCCCGATCAGCGCGGCCGGGAGCACATCGCTGGACGACCCGCCACCCGGGCTCCCGTGCGCTGCCGCGCTGGCGTCCGCGATGCGATGCGCATCGGACGACCCGTGGCTCCCGTCACCGGCCCTGCTCGATGCAGCCGGAGCCGGCGTCGTCGTCGCCGCACCGGGAGCCGCGACTGACGTCGTGGTGGTGGACGTTGCGACACCGGACTTTGACCGGGCGCTCACGGAGGACGTCGTCGGAGTGACGGCACCGGACCCGGCCGCCGTCTTGACCGTTGTCGGGGTGGTGGTGGTCGGCGCGGCCGCCGCGCCCGGCGTCGTGGTCGGCGCCACCGGGGTGGGGGATGTCTGGACCGGCGGCACCTCCGTCGACGCGTTGCAGATCTGTGCGTACGAGGGCGTCACACCCGGCGGCGGGTCGCTCGAGCTCGCCGGCTCGTTGTTCTGGAACCGCCATCCCTCGACGTCGTTCGAGGGATTGGAGACCGACTGCCCGGCGGGGCCGTTGTTGGCGTAGACCCAGCTTCCGGACGACCCGTGCCAGTACGACCAGAAGTCGAAATTGCCGTTGCCGACGCCCTGGCCGCAGTTCTGCACGCCGTTGGCCGGGTAGTTGTCGATGGCGCACAGGAGTCCCGAACCGGCATAGGAGACGTTGGAGGACCCGACGGCCGCCGCCAGCGCATCGGAGTCCCGGGCGTTCGATGCCACGGGAACACACTTGGACACCGTTGTCATCGACGATCCATTGCCGAAATCGACGACCACGGCGACGTAGACGTCGTTGCCGACCGAATCCGCCGACGCAATGGCCATCCTCAGCGGGACCAGGGCCCCGGGGCCGACGGGGGCGAGCACCGCGGCTGCAGCACCCACGAAGAGCCCCCACATCAGCACCCGTGCCCGGGCTCCCGCGGCGCGCACCCTACGACGAGCTGCTCGCGCCGCCCACCGCGGCGTTCGTGCCGGTGAGCGGCGTAGCAGAACCGGAGAAGAGGGCGTCGCCGTAGTTGAAGACTCCCCCGTCGGCCGCGATGAGCCAGTAGCCCCCGCCGTCGCGGGTCCCGGCCATGCCCACGATCGGCTGGTTCAACTTGATGGCGCCCGTCGAACCTTGGAACACAGCGTCGCCGTAGCTGAAGATGCCGCCGTCGGAAGCGACCATCCAGTACCCGCCGCCGTCGGGTGTGGCCGCCATGCCGACGATCGGCTTGTTGAGCGGTTGACCGCCGCGGGAGCCGAAGAAGGCCGCGTCGCCGTAGCTGAAGATGCCGCCGTCGGAAGCGACCAGCCAGTAGCCGCCACCGTCGGGCGTGGCCGCCATGCCGACGATCGGCTTGTTGAGCGGTTGACCGCCGCGGGAGCCCAGGAAGGCGGCATTGCCGTAGCTGAAGATGCCCCCGTCAGATGCGACGAGCCAGTAGCCGAGGCCATTGAGGGTCGGGGCCATGCCCACGATCGGCTTGTTCAGCGTCCCAAGCGATCCGAAGGTCTTCGCCGAGCCGAACGGGTGGACCGAAGCCGTCGCGGTCACGATCCAGTACGAATTGGGAGGCCCGAAGCCGTAGGTCAGGCCGGCCAGGACCGGCGCCACCTGATTCGTGGACGGCAGGTCTCCCGTTGTTGGTGAACCGAAGGGACTGAAGATCGCGCCCTCGTCGCTCCCCGAACTCACCACGAACGACAGGAGTGCGCTGACGGGCGATTTTCCGGAACCGGCGAAGGCGGCGCCCGCCGGTGACAACCCCAGGGCCAGCAGGGCCTGGATCACCAGGCCGGTGGACTGGGGGTCACTGGTCTGGGGCTGCGCGGAGGAGTTCTGGTAATAGCTCCAGCCGCCGTCGGCATCCTGTCCACCGGTGAGGAACGAAAGGGCGCTCGCCTGCACGCTTGGCGTCAGGGCACCCTGGGCGGCCAATCCCTGGAGGGCGAGGGCGGTCGAGTTCGTGTCCGGCCCCGTCCCACTCGAGGGATCCTCCGTGCAACCGCCAGAAGAGGTGGCCTGACTCTGCAGGACCCAGCCGCCGCTGGGGCATTGCTGGCCTGTGAGCCAGCCGATGGCCGCCGCATCGGGACGTTGCCCGATTGCCTTGAGGGCGGTGAAGACGAGGCCCTGGACGTAGCCGCCGACGGCGAAGTTGTTGAGCTCCGCCTCTGTGCCGAAAAGTCCGGCGTCGGGACCCGACGTCTGCTCGGTGGCCAGCAGCCTCGCCGGGAGGTTCGTCCCGCCGAAGTTCGTCGGATCGACGCTCAGCGCGTGTGCGTCCAGAATCAAAAGGGCCAACTGACCCGGACCGTCAGCGCCACCTCCGCCCGTGACGGCAATGAACGTATTGGCGTTGGCCTCCATGTAGGACAGGGCCGACTGCGCGGCTGCGCTGTCATGCGCCGCGGCCAGAGCGAGGATGCCGTTTGCCGTGAACGAGAGAGAGCCGCCGATGCTGCCGTTGGCAGCCTGCTGGCCCTCGATCCACTTCGCCGCGGCCTGCGACGCCGTGAACTGTGGGATCTGGGGTTGCGTCGACGCGGCACCGGCAGGAACTGCGGAGGTTGTCAACGCGGCCGAAAGCAGCAGAGTGGCCAGACCGATGGCGGAAGCACCCAGAAGGGTGCGGCGGATGGTGTGCATGGTTCTCGCTTCCCGGACCTCGACCCGGAAAACTCCGCACCCGCGGGGTCTCGCCGAGCCCCGGTCCTGTGTCTCGACGGTGGGAACTCTTCTGACCTCGAGGTATCCCGGCTCATGGTGTCGCCTCGACGGCGCTCCATTCACGGTTGCGGACCAGCGCCGGATTCCCACCGGCTTCCCCTCGCGGGCAGTACAGCTACGGCATGTGTCGCTGGCCGTACGGTACCACGACGGTCGGATCGGGCAACTTGGCCGGTTTTCCCGCGAAATTGACGATGTCACGAGGCCGCTGCGAACGTGACGACCGTGGCTATGGGAAACCGCCCGGAGGTCGAGACGGCGAGCGCACCGATCGTGGCGCTGGATGTCTCATTGCTGGCGGGACACTTCGCCACCGCCCTGGCCCGCGTGCCGTTCCGCCATCCATTCCGCGGCCAGTCATCGCCGCTGTCCAATTTGGGCATCACGGTGACGCGGGAAGTCATCCGCGCCTTCATGGGCTACAGCTCTTCGCTGCGCATCCCCGAATTCCGGTCCCTCGAACTGGTGCTCGACGACATCTGCAAGCGCATCATGCCCCCGATTGTGCGTTCCCTCGACGTCGAAGGGCGTGCCGCAGAGTTCGGAGGTGTCCCCGGCATCCTCTACAACCCGCGCCGTGTGGTGCCCGAGGGAGTCGTGCTCTATCTGCACGGCGGCGGATACATCGGAACGTCGCCCACCATGTACGCGTTCTTCACGGCGCAGGTGTGCCGGGCGACCGGCTGCGCGGTCTTCGTGGCGGACTACCGCCTTGCTCCTGAGTTCCCCTATCCCGCCGGCGCCGAAGATGCCTCGGCGATCTTCAAGGCGTTCCTCGAGCTCGGCATCCCCTGCGAGCGCATCTTCCTGGCCGGCGACTCGGGCGGTGGCGGGCTGGCCAATACGGTCCTGCTCGAGGACGCCGCGACGATCGATCCCGTCCGGCCGGCCGGTCTCGTGCTGTTCTCGCCGGAAGTCGACCTCCGGCTCGACGAAGACTCGATCACCGAAAACGCGGACCGCGACATCCTCCCGTGGAACATTCCGACTGCCGCCTATCTCCATGGCACCGACGTCACGAACAGCGTGGTCGCACCGCTGAACGCCGACCTGCACGGCTTCCCGCCCACGTGCGTGGCCTGGGGCGGTGACGAGATGTTCCGCGACCCCATCCGTCGCTACGTCGATCGCCTGCGCGCCGCCGGGGTGCCCACCGACGCTCGGGAGTTCGGGGGCATGTTCCACGTCTTCGAGATCCTCATGCCCTGGGCGAACGACAGCCGGGAGGTCTTCCGCCACGTACAGCGCTTCATCGAACGCGTGCTGGCGGAGGCGCCGCCTCTGGGCCGCCTCGACCTCCTGGGCACGCTCGGCCTCGCCACGGCGGATCCGATCCCTCCCGCGACCTGAGGCAGCATCGAGGGTCGCCGAAGGACCACCGAGTGGGAGGGCGCATGCACGCGAGGGTCACTGATCCCGGCTTCGTCGCGTGCGACCTGCTCGCCGCGTTGGTGCTGGGGGCCTGTTCCAACAACAGCGCCCCACCCCCGACGTCGACATCGACGTCGACCACGACGACCTCGTCATCGTCCTCGAGGCCCAGGGGTCGACCCGGTCGGTGGCCGACCGGGGCAATGCCTGCAACAACCACCTGGTCCCGAACGCCATCTACACCCAGGCCTGCACGACCAGCTGAACCCGCCCGCCCGGGTCAGGCCCGGTTCAAACGGTCGGCCGCTCTGCGGAGGTCGCCACGGAAGTCCGGGTGCGCGACGTCGGTCAGCAGGTGTGCCCGCTCGCGCACGGTGCGGCCGGTCAGCTCCGCCACGCCGTACTCGGTGATGACGACGCCCGTGTGGTGGCGTGGCGTGGAGACGATCGTCCCCGCGGGCGGGATCCCGGCGATGCGCGAGACCGTCTCCCCGTCGCGCACTGCCGTCGAGCGCAGGCAGATGAGCGAGCGGGCGTCGAGGTGCAGCTCGGCGCCGGCCACGAAGTCCTCGTGTCCGCCCACACCGGAGATCTGTCGGCCGTCGATGCTGTCCGCCATCACCTGGCCGTAGAGGTCCACGGCGAGCGCACCGTTGATGGAGACGAGGTTGGCGTTGCGCGAGATCACCGCCGGGTCGTTGACCATGTCCACGGGAAGGAACGCCACGTCCGGGTTGCCGTCGAGCCACCGGTAGAGCTCGCTGACACCCAACGCGAACGTGGTCACCGACACCCCATCGAACATCCCCTTGGCGTCATTGGTCACCTTCCCGGCCTGGTGCAGCCGCATGAGCCCGGTGGTGAACATCTCGGAATGCACGCCGAACCCGCCGAGCGGCCCGCGGGCCAGCTCCGCCGCCACGATGTTCGGGATGGCGCCGATGCCTGTCTGCAGCGTGGACCCGTCGCGGATGTAGGCCAGGGCGTGACGCGCGATCGTCTCGTCGACCTCGGTCGTGGGCGGGTCGGCCAGGGCGAACGGTTCGCGGTCGGACTCGACGACCACGTCGATCAGGTCCAGCGGGATGGTGTTGTCGTAGGTGGGCGGCAGGCCGCCGGTACGCGGGAGGTGCGCGTTGACCTCAATGATGAGGAGTCGGTCGGGATCGCGTCCGGCTGCGAGCAGCTCATCGCGCGTGCCCCCCACGTGCAGGGCGAGGCTGACCTGGCCGTGCTCGTCGGGTGGTGCCGCCTGCGCCACCATCACGCGCGGGGCGAAGCGCGCCAAGATCGGCCCCATCTGCCGGAAGCCCCCCGGGACGAGCTCGACTCGGTGGCCCTGCGAAGAAAGGAGGCGCTCAGCCGGGCCGAAAAACCCGCAGCGGTAGCTCACCCCCGACCTGGTGAAGACGTCGTACAGGTTGAGACACAGTGCCCCCCCGATCTGCAGGTCCTCCCAGTCCGAGCGCGCTCCCAAAGCGGTCAGAAGGCCGTCCGGAATGGCCGGCCCGAGGCCGAAGCCGATCCGATCGACCGGGTGGATCAGCGCCGCTGCTTCTTCCATGGTGGTGAAGGTCGGCACGGACTCCACTGTGCCATGGCGCCGTGACCTCGGCCTTCAGTGCTGGTAGCCCGCTGTGGGCGCCAATCCATGACTTTCGGCTCTACCCCCACGGGGGGTCCGTCACCAGAATGACTGGGGCACCTTCCTCTTCCCAGACAACGGTGCTTGGAGAATGGCGGCCACCCCCCTCGGTCGCCATTTTCCAATTCCGGAGTTGTTTGCCGCCGGAGGCGACCACCCGAAAATCCCTCGCCTTGGGACCTCCGGCCCTGCCGCCTGCCACCCCGGTGCCTCATGCTGGAGCGAGAGCTCGGCCGGGCGACCTGGCGGGGAGCGGCAAGGGCAACGAGGGGGATTCGGCGAGCAGCTGATTCCGTCTCGCTCCCTGCGTCTGAGAGAGGAGAGCACCGTCGCGCTGGAGCGGGACGGGTCAACGGAGCCGCCGATGTCGATGTACACCCACCTTCTCGACGCCGCCTACGCGCACCACGTCGCCGGTGCCGGTGCCGGTGAGCCCGACGGAACACAGTGCGCTCACCGCGGTGCGCCGCCGCCGCGGGGAGCTCGCCCAGGGCACGCCGCCGCCCACGGACCCGGACATCGAGGCCGCCCACCTGCTTCAGGACATAGCCCGCCGCTCCCGCCATGATCGAGGCGATCAGCGCCTCATCGTCGGCGCACGACGTGAGCATCACGCACGCAATGCCCGGGCAGGTGGATCGGATCTCCCGGCAGACTTCTACTCCGCTGCCGTCCGGCAACCGGACATCGAGGATGGAGACGTCCGGCCCGGACAACCTCGTGGTCGTCGAGGAGGAACAGGCCGAGGGGCATGGCCAATATCTTCACATTCAGGCCAAAACGCTGCGATTTGCTGGGAAGAGGCTGGACCACCCCTCTGTAAGCTCACCTCGGTTCGGTCGTCCGCGTTCCCCAAGTCTGAAGGGTGCAGAACAATGAGTGCAACAGCATCGGAAACGAGCAGGATCGTCGCCGGCTTCGACGGCTCGGACCCTGCGGCCAAAGCCCTCGCATGGGCCGTTCGCCAGGCCGAGCTCACTGACAGCAGCCTCGACCTCGTCATGACCTGGGAGTGGCCCAACAGCTACGGGTGGGCCGTGCCGATTCCCGACGACTTCGATCCCGAGGCAGACGTCCGCAAAGTCCTCGACACCGCGGTTGCGGGAATCCTGGCCGAACACCCGGGGCTCAGAGTGGAGCCGCGCCTGATCAACGGCCACCCGGCACCAGCTCTCGTCGAGGCCTCGAAGGGCGCCGACCTTCTCGTGGTGGGCAGTCGCGGCCACGGCGAGTTCGTCGGCATGCTGGTCGGATCGGTCAGCGAGTACTGCGTGACCAACGCGCACTGCCCCGTGCTCGTGCACCGCGTACCCGGCTGAGCTGCCGGGAACTCTCTCTCAGAACCCTGATGATGCGCACAGCGCGTCGATGGCACGGTGCCGCGGGCATGGGCGACTCCTCGAAGTGCACGGTTCGGGCGATCACACCCCGACGTACGCTGGACCACGATGGTGGATGAGGTCATGCAGGCTTGGGTCGTCGACCACCCTGGCCCGATGGATGGCGAGCATCATCCGCTCGTCCGGGTGGAGCGGCCCGTCCCCGAGCCGGGACCGGGCGAGGTGCGCGTGCGCGTGCGCGCCTGCGGTGTGTGCCGGACGGATCTCCACCTGACCGAAGGCGATCTGGTGCCACGCCGGCCCCGGGTGACGCCCGGACACGAGGTCGTCGGCGTCGTCGACCGGCTGGGCCCCGGGAGCGCGCGTTGGCAGGAGGGCGACCGCATCGGCGTCCCCTGGCTGGCCCACACCTGTGGGGTCTGCCGCTTCTGTGTCTCTGGCCGCGAGAACCTGTGCCTGCGGCCGCGCTTCACGGGCTGGGACGTCGAGGGAGGGTACGCGGCGTACACCGTCGTGGACGAGGCCTATGCCTACGCCCTGCCCGACGAGTTCGACGACGTGGAGGTGGCGCCCCTCCTCTGTGCCGGCATCATCGGCTACCGCGCTCTGCTGCGGGCGAACCTGCCCGAAGGAGGCCGGCTCGGCATCTACGGCTTCGGGGGCTCCGCCCACCTGACGGCACAGGTCGCCCTCGCCCGCGGCGCCCGGGTCCACGTCATGACCCGGTCCGAGGAGGCGCGGCGGTTGGCCCTCGAGCTCGGCGCCGCCAGCGCCGGGGGCGCCGACGCCGTACCGCCTGAGCCGCTGGACTCCGCCATCCTGTTCGCACCGGTCGGCACGCTCGTGCCGCCGGCCCTGGCTGCGCTGGACCGGGGAGGCACCCTGGCCGTCGCCGGCATCTACCTCAGCGACATTCCTCCGCTCCGCTACCAGGAGCATCTCTTCGAGGAGAGGGCGTTGCAGAGTGTGACGGCGAATACCAGGCGGGACGGGGAGGAGTTCCTGGCCGAGGCGGCGCGGATCCGCATCCGCGTCTCGGCCGTCCCCTATCCCATGGACCGCGCCGACGAGGCGCTGCAGGACCTGCGCGATGACCGGGTCAACGGTGCTGCGATCCTGGTGACCTGACCGCCGACACGACGGGCGTCGGTTCAAATAGGCATTGCACCCAGGCCCGGACGGTGCGCGCCCAGCGGGTCGAGAGCAGCCTCGGTCAGTCCCTGAACAGGGAAAAGGCCCCGGAAGCAAAGGCGCCGACGGTGCCCCAGTCGATTCACGTCAAAGCGCTGTCACAGGGCCCTTGGCGATAGGTCCTGGAGCTCTCGACTGGGGCACGCACGCCGGCAGTGCGATCAGGCGGTAGATCGCTTCGGCCATTATTCCCGATCCATCGGGCCATAAACACAG
>Ga0307374_10001853_pt1 | contig 38707 bp, 30 predicted proteins | sample OX3MG_FD_202532 | JGI IMG/M metagenome (GOLD analysis project Ga0307374, IMG submission 202532) | Soil microbial communities from Risofladan, Vaasa, Finland - OX-3 | ecosystem: Environmental > Terrestrial > Soil > Coastal area > Acid sulfate soil | place: Finland: Risofladan, Vaasa | collected... | reverse complement strand
GTGCAAATCCACAACAAGCGCGCGTGACCGCCGCGCCTACTGCACCGCGTTCACCATGTCGAAGATCGGCAGATACATGGCCACCACCATGCCGCCCACCACGACGCCCAGGAACACGATCATCACCGGCTCCATCAGCGCCAGCAGGTTGCTCACGGCGGCGTCCACTTCTTCGTCGTAGAAGTCGGCGATCTTCGACAGCATCTCGTCCAGGCCGCCCGTCTGCTCGCCCACGTTGATCATGCTGATCACCATCGGCGGGAAGACCTGGCTCTTCTTGAGCGGCGCGCTGATCGTCTCACCGCCGGCGATGCTCGCCCGGCTCTCCATGATCGCATCCTGGATCACGCGATTGCCCGCGGTCTTGGCCGTGATCTCGAGGCCGTCGAGAATGCTCACGCCCGACCCGATCAGGGTGCCCAGCGTGCGCGTGAACCGCGACACGGCCGACTTGCGCAGCACGTCGCCCAGCACGGGCGCCTGCAGCGCCAACCGGTCGATGACGAGTTTTCCGTCGGGCGTGGCGTAGTACTTCTTGCCCAAGTACCCGGCCAGTCCGGCGCCGCCGAACACGGCCCACCAGTACGTCTTCAGAAAGTGCGACAGCCCGATCACGATGCGCGTGGGCAACGGCAGCGCCACGTTCACGCTCGAGAACATGTTCTGGAAGACGGGGATCACGAAGATCAGCAGCACGGCGATGGCCGCGCCGGCCACGGTCATGATCACCGCCGGATAGATCATCGCGCCCTTCACCTTGCGCACCAGGGCGTCGTTCTTTTCCATGAACACGGCCAGACGCAGCAGGATGGTGTCCAGGATGCCGCCCGCCTCGCCGGCCGCCACCATGTTCACGTACAGCTCCGTGAACGCCTTGGGATGCTTGCGCAACGCGTCGGCCACGGTATGGCCCGATTCCACGTCGAACACGATCTGCCGAGTGGTCTCGCACAGCGCCGGGTTCTCGCTCTGCTGCGCCAGGATGTCCAGCGCCTGCACCAGCGGCAGGCCGGCATTGATCATCGTCGAGAACTGCCGGGTGAAGATCACGATGTCGCGCATCCCGACCTTCCCCAACCGCTTCTTCTTGCCCGACCCCTCATCGACCTTGACGACGGTCAGCCGCTGCTTGCGCAGCTGCGCGATCACCTCGTCACGGTTGGCCGCATCGATGGTATCGCTCTTCAACTGTCCGTTCGCGGTGCGAGCGGTGTACGTGAAAGTGGGCATGCCGCCAGTTGCCTCCGGTGATTACCGCTTGGTTCCGGTGATGCTCGGCGTGGGGGACCCGGGCCGCTTCTCGTCCGCTCCGTCCAGCGGCACGCCGCACATGCGCGACAGCTCCGTCGGATCGTGCGAGGCCCGGACGCATTCTTCGAACGTGACCGCCCGGGTGACGTACAGATTGTACAACGCGTCGTTCATCGTCTGCATGCCGTACTTCTTGCCCGACTGCATGGTGGAATAGATCTGGTGGATCTTGTCGTCGCGAATCAACGCCCGGATGGCCGGCGTGACGACGAGGATCTCCGCCGCCATCGCCCGCCCCTTGCCGGTCGCCTTGGGCAGCAGCGTCTGCGTGATGATGCCCTCGAGCGAGAACGCCAACTGCGCCCGCACCTGCGACTGCTGGTGCGAGGGGAAGACGTCGATGATCCGGTTGATGGCCTCGGCCGCGCTGTTCGTGTGCAGCGTGGCGAACGCCAGGTGGCCGGTCTCCGCGATCGTCAGCCCGGCCTGGATGGTCTCCAGGTCGCGCATTTCTCCAATGAGGACGACGTCGGGGTCCTGGCGCAACGCGTACTTCAGCGCCGCCCCGAAACTCTTGGTGTCCGACCCCACCTCGCGCTGGTTCACGATGCACGCCTGGTGCTTGTGGATGAACTCGATCGGGTCCTCGATCGTGATGATGTGCCCCTTCACTTCCTTGTTGATCTTGTCGATCATCGCCGCCAGCGTGGTCGACTTGCCCGACCCCGTGGGCCCGGTCACCAGGATCAGCCCCCGCGGCTTGTCCGACAGGTCGCTGATCACCTTGGGCAGCCCCAGGTCCTGGAACGTCTTGATGTTGAAGGGGATCTGCCGGATCACCATCGACACGCAGCCCCGCTGCTTGAAGCAGTTGCCGCGGAATCGCGCCAGGTTCTGGATGCCGAACGAGAAGTCGAGCTCGTCGTCCATCTCGAACCGCTTCTTCTGATTCTCCGTGAGCACCGAATAGGCCAGCTGCATCGTGTCCTTGGGCTGCATCACCGTGTCGACCCGCGAGTCGGTGATGTCGCCGTCGATGCGCATCTTGGGCCGCTCGCCGGCCGTGATGTGGAGGTCCGACGCGTTGCGCTCGATCACTTCCTCGAGCAGCACGCGAAGATTCAGCGAACTGGGGGTGGCGGGGCTGGTCATCGATCCTGGGGTTGATCCACGTGGGGGCGCGCGGAACCACTGCGCCTACGAATACCGTCGTCCTACCGTCCTACCGGCTGTCACGCCGAGGTCTCCCGGCACATCTGTTCCATCGTCGTGATGCCCTTCATCACCTTCATCCAGGCATCCATGCGCAGCGTGAGCATCCCCTCGGCCACCGCGCCGTCCCGGATCTCCGCCGCGCCAACGTTCATCATCACCAGCTTGCGCATCGCCGGCGTCATCGGCATCACCTCGTACACGCCCTGGCGGCCCTTGAGCCCGGTGCCGGCGCAGGCGTCGCACCCCTTGCCGCGGAAGTACGCCAGCTCGCCGAACGTCGTGTCGAGCGTCACGTTGGCCAGGTACGGCGCCGCCTCCTTGGTGGCCCGCAACCGCGCCGCATCGATGGAATAGTCCGTGAACCGCAGCTCGCGCAGGGTCGTCGTGCGCGTGACCTTGGCGATCGCCAGCTCCTCGTCGGTGGGCGTGTACTTCTCCTTGCACCGCGGGCAGATGCGTCGCAACAGCCGCTGCGCCAGCACCAGATTGAGCGCCGACGCCACGTTGAACGGCTCGAGCCCCATGTCCATCAACCGCGTCACCGTCTCCGGCGCCGAGTTGGTGTGCAGCGTGCTGAGCACCAGGTGTCCCGTGAGCGCCGCCTTGATCGCGATGCCGCCGGTTTCCAGATCGCGGATCTCGCCCACCATGATGATGTTCGGATCCTGCCGCAGGAACGCCTTCAGCGCCGCCGCGAACGTCATGCCCACTTCGTTGCGCACCAGCACCTGATTGACCCCGAACATGTTGTACTCCACGGGGTCCTCGGCGGTCATGATGTTCACGTCGATCGTGTTCACCTTGGACAGCGCCGAGTAGAGCGTGGTCGTCTTGCCAGAACCCGTGGGGCCCGTGACCAGCACCATGCCGTAGGGGTTGGTGACCGCCTCCATCAGATCCTGCTCGGCCTTGGGCTCGATGCCGAACTTCTCGAGGTCCAGCGTCAGGTTGCCCTTGTCGAGAATCCGGAGCACGATCTTCTCGCCGAACAGCGTGGGCAGCGTGGACACGCGATAGTCGATCACCTTGTTGCCCATCTTGAGCTTGATGCGGCCGTCCTGCGGCACGCGGCGCTCGGCGATGTTGAGCGAGGCCATGATCTTGAACCGCGACACCAGCGCCGCCTGCATCTTCTTGGGCGGCTTCATCACCTCGCTCAACGCGCCGTCCACGCGATACCGCACGCGCAGCTCGTGCTCGAAGCACTCGAAGTGGATGTCCGACGCGCCCTTCTTCACGGCGTCGGTGAGGATGGCGTTGATCAGCTTGACCACGGGCGCATCTTCCATCTGCGCCTGCAACGCCGCCGCGGACACGTCTTCCTCGGTGTCCTCCAGCAGCTCCACGTCGCCGTCCAGGCCCATCCCCTCGATGTCCTCGAGGAGCGTGGTCATCTGCGTATCCGTGGTCTCGAATACCTTCTCGAGCGCGTTCTTGATCGTGAACTCGCCCGCGATCACCGGGAAGATGTCGTACCGGGTGATGAACTTGAGATCCTCGAGCACGCCCAGGTTGGTGGGGTCGGCCATCGCCACGGTGAGCGTGCGCCCCTCCCGCTTGAGCGGCAACACCAGATGCTTGAGCGCCAGGTCGCCGGGAATGAGCTTGGCGATGCGCGGATCGACCTCGAACTTGGACAGGTCCACGGCCGGCATCTTGTACTGCCGGGCCAGCATCTTGGTCAGCTCGGTCTCATGGATGAAGCCGAGCTTCACCAGGTTGTAGCCCACCCGGGTGCCGCTCTGCTTCTGCTCCTGAAGCGCCTTCTCGAGCTGTTCCTTGGAGATCAGCCCCTCGCGAACGAGGAGGTCGCCAATGCGTTCGCTTGAAGCGGCGGGTGCTGCCATGGCGGTGGTCAGGAGGGTTGTATCGGTGGTCCATCCGGCCGATCACGGGCATCCGTAATCTACAGAATGCCTCAATCGGGAAGGTGCCGATGCGTAACCTCCCTGTCAAGAACGGCTTACGACCCAGAACCGGGATCGGATTGGTGAGCTACCGCACACGCCCCGAAGGCTTGACGGGCCGGGGACTTACGGGCCGCGGCGTGCCGGAAAAGCTGACCAGCGAATCGAGCCGCGCCGCCGTGGCTTTGCCAATTCCCTTAACCCGCTGCAGGCCGGCCACCGACCCGAACGGCCCGTTGCTGTCCCGATCGGCCACGATCCGCGCCGCCAGGGCCGGCCCGATGCCCGGAAGCCGCTGCAGGTCCGTTTGGGTGGCCCGATCCACGTCCACGCGCTGGCGAGGGCCGGCCGGCCCCCGCTGGACGACCGTGATGCGCGGCACCACCCCCACCCCCGGCGCGCGCCCCTGGGGCCGTCGTTTGGCCGCGCTCTCGGGCTTGGCCTCGCGCGCCCGGCCGGCCGCTGCCCTCAGGCGCCGCGTGGAATCCACCGCCGAGATCTGGGCGTCGAGCGCGCGGCGCGACGCCTGCGGCGGCGGCACTTCGTGCGCGCGCATCACGCGCACGCCGGCGCCCAGGCAGACGACGGCCCCGAGAAAGAGCAGCGCTTGGCGTTCGGCGGGCGTAGGCATGGAGCCAGTGTATCCCCTGCACCGCGCGGCGCCGTCATCGGAACGTTGCCCGGTGGTGCGGACCACCGCGCAAGGGGTGCGCCGGCCAGGTACCGGCGCAATATTGCGCGGTCCGGGCGATCGTCCCCCCTCGCCCGCATTCGGTTCTCACCCCTCCGCTTCATCGGGAGTACGACGATGCACGCGAAATGGATCTTCCGCATGACCGCCGCGTTGGTGCTGAGCGCGGCCGCACGGTCCTCGGCGTGGGCGCAGCGCCCGGCCGACAGCGCGTTTCCCAAGGCGAATTTCGACACCACCTGCGCGCCGTGCACGGACTTCTACGAATACGCGAACGGCGGGTGGCTCAAGGACCACACCATCCCGCCCGACAAGACGAGCCTGGCCAGCTTCGGCATCCTGAGCGACAAGAACCAGGACGTGGTGCACCAGATCGTGGAGGACGACGCCAGCCTGGTGCGCAGCCGTGAGACCAAGGCCGGCACCAACGACTGGAAGATCGGCACCTTCTACATGGCGTGCATGGACACGGCGGCGATCGACCGGTTGGGCATGAAGCCGCTGGCTCCCGAGCTGCGCGCGGTCGCGGCGGTGCACACCACCGAGGACGTGGTGCGGGCCTTCGGCGAGCGCGGCGCCGGAGGCGGTGGACGCGGCGGCAGCGGGTTGGCGCCGTTCTCGCTCTTTCCGGGATCCGACCCCAAGAACGCCAACGACATCATCGTCTCGGCCAACCAGGGCGGGCTCGGGATGTCGTCGCGCGAGGACTATCTCAACGACGACGCGCGCTCGGTGAAGCTGCGCGAGGAATACCTGGACCACGTGGCGCGCTCGCTGGTGCTCACGGGAGAGACCGACGCCCAGGCCAGGGCCGACGCCGAAGCGATCGTCGGCCTCGAGACCGAACTGGCCAGGGTGCAGCTCTCGCGGGTGGCGATGCGCGACCCCAACGCGACGTACCACAAGATGTCGCTGGCCGAGTTCCAGCAGATGACGCCGCACCTGGACTGGACGCGCTATCTGGAGCAGCAGGGCGCCAAGCACGTGACCACGGTGAACGTGCGCACGCCGGCGTTCTTCACGGCGCTCGATTCGCTGATCCCGGCCACGCCGGTGGACACGTGGAAGGCCTATCTCCGGTGGCACGCCACGAGCGGCGCCATGGGATCGCTGAGCGCGCCGTTCCGCGCCGAGGCGTTCCGGTGGGAGCAGACGCTGACCGGCATCAAGGAGCCGCCGCCGCGGTGGCGCGACTGCACGGCGACGACGAACGGCGCGCTGGGCGAGGCCGTGGGCCAGGCGTACGTCAAGCGCAACTTCTCGCCGGCCGCCAAGGCGCGCGCCGCGAAGATGGTGGACAACCTCGTGTCGGCGCTGCACGACCGCATCGACGGTCTCCCGTGGATGAGCGAGGCCACCAAGCAGCAGGCGGTGATCAAGCTCGAGGCGTATCTGCGCAAGGTGGCGTATCCGGACAAATGGCGCAGCTACGCCACGCTGAGCGTGAAGACGGACGCGTACTACGCCAACCTGCGGGCCGTGTCGGCGTGGAACACGGCGCGCAACTGGGAGAAGGTGGGCAAGCCGCTGGACCGGAGCGAGTGGTCGATGATGCCGCCCACGGTGAACGCGTCGTACAGCCCGTCGCTCAACCAGATCCAGTTCCCGGCCGGCATCCTGCAGCCGCCGTTCTTCGATCCCGCCGCCGACGACGCCGTGAACTACGGCGCGATCGGCGCCGTGATCGGCCACGAGATGACGCACGGGTTCGACGATCAGGGCCGGCAGTTCGACGCCCACGGCAATCTGCGCGACTGGTGGACGCCGGAGGACGCGGCCAAGTACAAGGTGGCGGCGCAGCGCGTGGTGGATCAGTTCGACAGCTACGCCGTGCTGGACGGCACGGCGCACGTGAACGGACGGCTGACGTTGGGCGAGAACATCGCCGATCTGGGCGGACTCACCGTGGCGTACGCGGCGATGGAGAAGGCGCTGGGGAACGGCCCGCGGAAGAAGATCGACGGCTTCACGCCGGAGCAGCGATTCTTCCTGGCCTGGGCCCGGATCTGGCGCGGACTGCAGCGTCCCGAAGCCGAGTTGCAGCAGATCAAGACCAATCCGCACTCGCCGGGCAAGTGGCGCGTGGATGGGCCGCTGAGCAACATGCCGGAGTTCCGGAAGGCCTGGGGCTGCACGGACGGCGATGCGATGGTGCGTCCGGACAGTCTACGCGCCGTGATCTGGTAGGCGCGCTACTGGTGGGTGACGAGCCACACGGCCACGTCACCCACCACCTGCAGGCTGTGCGCCGACACCTTGTCGGGCGTGTCCTGCATGGTGTGGTGCCAGCCGTCCGGATACATCGCCGTCTTGGGCCCATAGTTGGCGTCGATCACGTCGATCACGTGCACGCCCTGCTTGAGGAACGGCACGTGATCGTCCCAGAACGTCTCGCCCTGTTGGGCGATGAAGTACCTGGAATAGCCCAGCTGCTTGGCGGTGTTCCAGACCAGCGACACGACCTCGGGCGCCTGGGCGAGCGAATTGCCTTCCTGATCGATGTCGAGGTCCTTGTCGCCGATCATGTCCCAGAGCACGCCGTACAGCGGCGGGTGGGTCATGTCCATATGGCGCGCGTAATAGGTGGACCCGATGAGCACGTCGGGATTGCTGGCCGTGTCGGAATACGTGTTGAAGTCGCCGTAGTCCTCGCCGTCCACGAACAGCAGGTCCACGCCCACGGTGGGGGGCGTCTTCTTGAGCGCGGCCGCGATCTGGATGAACATCGCCACGCCTGAGGCGCCGTCGTTGGCCCCAGGAATGGGCAGCTTGCGGTTGCCGATGACCGGATCGTTGTCGGCCGTGGGGCGCGTGTCCCAGTGGGTGACGTACAGCACGCGCTGCGACAGGTCGGGCCGGATGCGGGCGATGATGTTGCGCATCGGGATCGTGTCGCCGGCGGGCGTCACGTGCTCGAACCGCTGCTCGACCACGGAGTCGCCGAGCTGCTTGAGTTGGGTCACGATCCAGTCGCCGGTCTTCTTCCAGGCGGCGGTGCCGGGCACGCGCGGGCCGAACGCGACCTGCGTCTTGACCATCGCGTAGGCCGCCTGGCCATCGAACGAAGTCTTGGGGCCGCGGAAGCGGTCGCACGACGTGAGCGTGCACGCGGCCAGACACGCGAGAAGGAGCATTCGCACGGGGTGATCAGCGGAAGACGGGTGAAACCGCATGACGGGCTGTCCGATAGTAATATGCGCGCTCGCGAGTGCGGCGCCACGGCCGGCCGCCGGAAGACCAACAGTTTGCGGCCATGAATCGTACGGGTAAGATGGAATCTCGGACGACAACGAATCTACCAGGAGCCCGCGCTTGCTGACCCGGAATCGACCCCGCACGATCGCCGACACGCTGTGCCTGGCCGCGCTGGCGCTGGCCCTTGCCGCCGCGCCCGCCGCGGCGCAGACCATCTCCGGCACCGTCCAGAGCGCGGGGCATCCGATCGTCGGCGCCATGGTGCGGCTGCTGGAGCTCGACCGCATCGAACGCACGGGGGCGCGCGGCAACTTCCAGTTCGTCGACGTCCCCGCGGGCACCTACCGGATCTTCGTGGGCGTGACCGGATACGCGTCGGCCACCGACACGGTGCGGGTGGCCGGCCGCGCCGCCTCGGCGTCGTTCGATCTCAAGCCGTCGGCCATCCCGCTGGAGGAGATCGTCGTCTCGGCGTCCCCCACGGCGCGGCCGGCCGACGAGCAGTACCAGTCCGCGGAATCCAAGGGGCGACTGGACTTCGACAACAGCGCCGGCATGAGTTTCGCCGAGAAGCTGTCCGACCTGCCCGGCGTGACCGTGCGCGGCAACGGCTCGGCGCCGTCGCGCCCGATTCTGCGCGGTCTGGGCGACAACGAGGTGCTGATTCTGGAGAACGGGCTGCGCATGGGCGACATCGCCACCTACGATCCGGCGCACGCCACGCCGATCGACGCGATGGCCATCGCGCAGGTGGACGTGGTGCGCGGGCCGGCCACCATCCTCTACGGCCCCAACACGATCGGCGGGCTGGTGAATGTGATCACCAACCTCGTGCCCACGGCCTCGGATCATCCGATGTCGGGCACCGTGGCCATCGAGGGGAACAGCGTGAGCAATGAGTATTCCGGTTACGTCAACAACATCTACACCAACGGCAATTCGGCGTTCCGGATCTCGGCCGGCGGGCTGCACTCGGGCGACATCGGCATCCCGGCGGGCACGTACACCGATCCCGGCACCGGCGCCCAGTTCGCGCTCACCCGCATTCCGCAGTCGGACAATCGCAGCAGCGAGGGCGGGCTGGGCTACTCGTACCAGGGCGAGTTCGGCATGGTGGGCATGGGCGCCAACCATTACGAGATGAACTACGGCATTCCCGGCGTGCCGCCGAACGCCGACTGGCTCAACGTGCCGCCCACCACGTCGCGCATCTCGCAGCAGCGCAACACGGTGGAGTTCCGCAGCCTGTTCAACATCGGGAGTGCGTGGTTCCAGCGCGTGAAGCTCGACGCGAGCTACAACGACTACAACCACTCCGAGTTCCCCACGGCGCAGGATTCCACCGGCGTGTCCGATCCGCAGGCCAACCACTTCCACAAGCAGGAATTCAACGCCGTGCTGCAGTTCCAGCAGAAGCAGTACGGCAAGTTGAGCGGCACGCTGGGCCTCTGGTCGGACATCCAGAACCTGACCATCGAGGGCGACCAGCCGCTGGGGCCCAACTCGGTGACCACGGGCCTGGCCGGCTACGCGTACGAGGAGTATCGCGCGGCGTCCAACACGCGCCTGCAGGCCGGGGTGCGATTCGACTACAACAAGATCCAGACCAATCCCTACGCGCAGTCCACCGATACGGTGTTCCAGACGTTGAACGAATCGCGGCTCTCGAATGCCGTCACGGCCTCGGTGGGCGCGATCCAGCAGTTCACGCCGGAGATCCTGGGCTCGTTCAGCGTGGCGCGTTCGTTCCGCGCCCCCACCGTGCAGGAGTTGTTCGCCAACGGGCTCGACGCGGCCAGCGGGACGTACTCGGTGGGCACGGCGAGCCTGGGCCCGGAGAACGGGCTCGGCGTGGACGCGTCGCTCAAGGGCGACTTCGGCGGCGCCAAGTTCGAATTCACGCCGTACGTGAATTTCATCGACCACTACATCTACGGATTCTTGCGCGGCGACACGATCCAGGACTTCCCGGTGCGCCAGTTCTCGGCCACCAATGCGCGACTGGCGGGGTTCGAGGCGAGCATGGTGGTGCAGCCGGCGCCGTACCTGGCGCTGCGGGCGAGTTCCGACTACGTGAACGCGCAGGATACCAAGCTCGACGTGCCGCTGCCGTTCATCCCGCCGCTGCGCGGACTCCTGCGAGCCACGTACCAGGATCAGAAATACATGGGGATGGTGGAGGTGCGCGGCGCGGCCGCGCAGACCCGCCTGGGCGACGGCGACACGCCCACGGCCGGTTACACCCTCATGAACCTCGGCGTGGGCATGCGCATCGTGCACCAGGGGCTGGTGTCGGAGATCAGCCTGCACTGCGACAACGCGTTCAACACGGTGTACCGCGACAATCTGTCGGTGATCAAGGACTTCGTGCCGCAGCCCGGGCGCGGGTTCCGGATCAACTACCAACTGTTGTACTAGAACCCGGTAGTCGCCGGCGGGCCACTACCGCAGCGGCCCGCTGGCAAACTGGATCTGCAGGATCGTGGACAGCACGAACTGGTTCAGCCGCCGGTTGAGGTTGTTGTCGTACGTGATGACGCGCGACAGCTGGAAGGTGAACTGCATGTTCTCCGACAGTTCGGTGTCGGCGTTGAGGTTGATGGCCGACCGCCCGTTGTCGATGAGCCGGCTGGACTGTCCGCCGCTGTCGGCGAACACGTAGCTCAGGGTGCGGCTCTGCTGCAGGCCGAACCGCGCCCGCACGTCGTTCTTGAGCCCCAGCCCCCACGACTTCGGGATCCGGAACGACCGCCCCACGTCCACGTTCACGTCCTCGGTGTGGCCGCGGGCGAAGCTTCCCGGCAGCGAATCGATGCGCTGGGTGAGCGTGTAGCCGGCGCCCGTGCTCAACCCGCCGAATCCCCAGGTGACGCGTCCGCTCACGGGATAGGCGTACACCCAGGCGCGGCGGAGGTCGGGCGCCGAGGTGTCGAGTGCCGAGAGCAGCGATGCCGTGGCCAGCGACCGCGTGTAGCCCGCCGTGGCGTCCACCCCCGTCACCATCGCCGTCAGCGGGCCGGGCCGCCAGTTCCACCGCACGTTGAAGTCGGGGAACGTGGTGGTGAGGCCCTGCACCTGGGACTGCGTGTTGTCCAGCCGGAGCACCCAGTTGTTGTTGCTCGTGCGGCGGTACCGGTTGACCACGGTGACGCCCAGCGGCAGGTAGAACGCGTTGTTGGCGCTCCAGGTACCGGTGAATCCGGCGGTGGACGCCGGCGCGCCGTTCACGTAGCGGTAACCGCCCACGTTGCCGAGGCCGAGTTGGAACCCGAGCGACGGATCGAACGGCGCGCCATCCAGCGCCGAAATGAGACTTCGCGAATAGGAGACGTCGATCGGCGAGAAGTAGCGCGTGACCCACTTGACGAGCGTCGTATCGCCGGAATACGCGGCGGCGGCCTTGCCGAGGTCCACCCCGAGCCCCAGCCCCATCGTCTGCGAGGCATTGATGCGGGCCGGCAACACGTACGCGCCGCTGCTGTCGGTGGGCAGCAGGAGCGACGTGGAGTTGGGGTCGCGCAGCATGGTGTACTGGGTGCCGAAATCGAGGCGCGGACGCAGCCAGGGCGACAGCTCGGGCGCGAACGTGATCGCGCTCTGCATGGTGCGCTGGCGTTCCATGCCCACGTCGACGCCGAACAGCCGCCGGCGCTCGGCGGTGGCGAGAATGGCCGGGGCGTTGGTGTCGCCGTACTGGCGCAGGTCGCGGAGGGAGAGCACGTCCCAGCGGGCGGTGAGCGCGTCGGTGGGGTGGAACTCGATGGACCCGCCGTTCCGCCAGAGCTGATCGAGGGCCAGCGACAGCGTGGCCGAATCGCCGGCGGAGCTCGAGGGCGTGAGGAACGAGAACCGGCGGTCGTCGTTGTGGGTGATGCCGCTGGTGAGACGGAACTGCGTGGGCTCCCAGCGGAAGGCGCCCTGCTCGAGCGCCGTGACCGGTCCGCCCTGCAAGAACCCCGGGAGCGCCGAGAGCGAGGCGCGCATCCATCCCGGAAGCGGCGCGCGGCGGTCGCCGCCGTCGATCAGGTAGTCGAGCCCGAAGTCGAAGTGGCTGCTCGTGCCGCTGGCGTACTCGTCGCGCGAGTCGCCGGTGGTGAGCGTGGTGGTGGCGGCGAGGTGGTCGAGCAGGGGCGCGAGGGCGGCGTTGCCCATCGGCGTGCGGCGCCGCAGGACGAGCGTGTACGTGGTCACGGCGTCGTGCGGCGTGCGCAGCCCGGCGATGCCGGCGCCGGGCAGATCGGTGCCGGCCAGGAACTGCGGCGCCGAGCTGGAGATCACGCGGCTCACGGTGAGCGGCGCGGCCAGATTCCAGCGCGACGGGAGGAGCTTCTCCATGTGGAGCGTGCCGGCGATCTCGAGCGTGCGCTCGTCCTGGAACGACGGCTGCTCGCCGAGCTGCCGGAAGTTGGGGTCGCGCCGCATGTAGTTCATGCGCAGCTCGCCCACGTCGCCGGCCGTGAGCTCGGCGCCGATCTGGCCGGCGTAGCCGGTGGCGTTCACGGCGTTGGCCAGGCGGATGTCGTCCACCCAGAGCTCGAGCGTGTCGCCGGGCACGATGGAGGTGGGGCCGCCGCCCTGCGCCACGCGCATCATGCCCACGGCCATCTCCTGCACGGCGGCGAGATTGGGCGGGGTGACGCCGGGCTCGACGGTGTACACCATGTAGCCGCCGCTGCACGCGGCGTAGCGATGGTTCACGCCGCTGAGCGGCAGGCCCGAGGCCGCGATCATCGCCGAATCGACGCCGGTGCAGGCCAGTGAATCGGCGCCGCCGTGCAGGTACGCGTTCTGGAGCTGGCGCCGCAGGGCGTAGAAGCGTTGGAAGTCCACCTGCACTTCGGGCAACCAGGCGCTCTGCCCCTGCCCCGAGTTCACGGGGGTGCGGTACATGTAGAAGTTGTTCTCGTCGCGGCCCATCTTCACGTACATCTGCAGCTCGCCGTTGGCGCCCCAGCCGTGATTGCGGCCGCGGGCCCACAGGCGGAGTTGCTGATAACCCATGAAGTTCTGCTGGCCGGCGGGGAACCGGTAATACGCCTCGGCGCGCCCGTAGAGCGGCAGGTCGCCGGCCAGGATGCGCAGCGACTGCTCGTTGATCTGGACGGCGGTGGGCGCGTAGGCGGCGGCGCGCGTATCGGCCTGATTGATGATGCCGGGCGGCGACTGGTAGTACAGGCCGTTCACGGAGTCGCGGTCGGCGGTGCCGATGAGCGACGTGATGACGAACCCGCCGGCGCCCTGATTGCCGGCCACGCCGGCGATGGTCTGCTGGTTGCGGGTGATCCACGGCGCGCCCACCAGCTGCAGTCCGTCGATGGGGAGCTGCACGAACTGGTCGTCGGGGGTGCCGGCGCCGGACACGAGCGTGATGCGCAGGGCTTTCATGCGGCGGCGCTGCACGTCGTTGAGCGAGTCGCTGGGGGAGTTGAACGGGATGCGGACGAACACCCATTCCTTGCGCACGTCGGTGACCACGCCGCCGGTGGTGTCGGGGACGAGGGCCACGTTGCCCACGCGCGCGTAGGTGGAGGGGTCGCTCAGGTCCACCACATAGCGCAGGATGCCCTCGCTCTCGCGGTGGGCGCTGTCGAAGTTGAGCACGCCGTTCTGGTCGATGTCCTCCTCGTCCAGCCGGTTGTTGTGCACGGTGCAGTTCACGTGGGTGTCGCCGAGCGGGAGGATGGCGCGGAACACGCCCTGGCAGGTGGCGAAGTTCTTCACCTTGCTCACGCCGCCGTTCGCGTCCACCACGACCAGCGAGTCGATGACGTCGCCCGGCAGCCCGGTGTCGTTGACGTCGACGTTGAAGGCGCGGGTGAACGGATCGCGTTCGCTGTCCAGGTGGTCGAGGCCCTGGGCGCGCTTGCCCACGTACACGCTGTCCACGCCGCCGCCGGCGCGGGGGCGCAGGTACAGCGTCTCGGGCGCGAATGTATATGAATTCTCAGATACGTCGCCGACGTCGAAGATGAGCGACGGGTTGTGGCTGCGCCCCACGACGCTGGTGTCGACCAGGGTCCAGAACTCCAGGTACTCGGTGTTGGTGAGGTCGAGCCCGGTGGGGCTGAGCACGGTGCGGATGGACCGGAAGCGCCGGCCGGGCAGCGTATTGGCCACGTGCCACTGGTACGTGTCGGTGAGGCGGCTGAAGTCGCCGCCCACGTTCAGCGGGTAGAGCGTCATCCAGAGCATCGTCTCGGGGGCGGCGAATCCGCTCCCGCCCAGCGCCACGAGGGGATCGATGTCGGTGATGCTGTACACCACCGGCTTGCCGTCGGCGCCGGTGCCGTTGTTCTGCCAGGCCATGGTGGCCATGCGCGACGGATCGAGCGTGGACGCCAGGGTGGCGGGCAACCGGTTGCCCAGCGCCGGCAGGCTCGAGAAGTACCAGAGCCCGTCGGACAGGTTCACGTTGATGCCGCCCGACCCCTCGAACGTCTCCACGTAGGCCTGCTGGTTGGCGCTGGCCTGCGGATGGCTGGCCGCGAGTTCGCCGGTGATGGTGAGCCGGGCCGGCAGCTTGGGGTCGGCGAACGGCAGGCGCCGGAGCGCGCTCGACAGCGCCGGCAGGTTCCAGGCGAACTGCCCGTTCACGCCGGCGACGAGCGACGCCGCCGGCTCGAAGCCCAGTTGCGGCCGCGTGAACGCCGACTGCTGCGACTGCGAGATGGCCGTGAAGTTGAGCACGCCGTGGCTGAGCGGCAGCGCCGAGGTGAGCCCGAAGATGTTGGTGGGCGTGGGCGCGAACAGCGGGTTCTCCTCGTACCGCACGCTCACCGTGCGCCGCCGCGTGAACAGCGTGTCGGGACGGAAGAAGGTGACGCGGCCCAGGTCGTAGTCCACGCGGTAGTCGATGTCGCGCGTGAGCGGCACGCCGTCGAGCAGGATGCGCTCCGAATTGCGCCGGATCTGCACCGAGCCGAGCACGATCGTGCCGCGGTCGGTGTTGTCCTGCGTCTGGTACTGCACGCGCAGGCGGTACACCGACGCCGGATGCTGGCTGGACGACACGAGGTAGTCGTCGGGCGTGGTATAGATGGCGTCGTTGCTGGGATTGCCGGCCGCCACGAGCCCCGAGTCGCGTTGGGCGAACGGGCGCAGCGACGGCATGAACAGGAAGTAGTCGTGGATGATCTTGGTGCTGCCGGCCAGCCGGGGATCGCCGGCGCCGGCGTTGAGGTTCAGGTTGGGATCGCTGGGCCGCGGCCAGAGCCGGTTCTCGACGTCGAACGACGCGCTGTTGTTGGCCTGGGCGAGCCCGAACATCTGCAGATACGTCTGGGCGGGACCGGCGAGGGGGCGCTCCTGGGTGCCGGTGCCGGCGAACACGTGGAGCTGCACCGACTGGCGCACCAGGTCCTCGCCGCCGATGCGGTACACCGAGCGGATCTCGCGGTCGAAGGCGGGCGAGGCCGGCCCCACGCTCGGGTCCCACACCAGGTTCGCGTACTGGTCGGCCGCCCTGGCCTGCAGGTCGGGCGTGCCGCCGGTGGTGGTCCACACCGTGTCGCGGCCGTTGATGCGCACCTCGTAGGCCACCACCAGCCGTTCGTTGGTGGGGTTGAGCGGCCGCACGAGCGCGAACCAGAGCTGCGACGGGTCCAGGTAGTAGTCCACCCCTTCGCGCAGCAGGTCGTACGTCTGGCGCGACGGCGAGGGGTCGCCGAGCAGGCGGAACCGCGGCCCGTTGGGGTTCTGCGGCTGGGTACCGTACTGCAGTCGGTACAGGAACACGCGCACCGGGCGCAGGGTGTCGGGCAGCGCCGCCGCGGCGCGCATCAACTGCCCGCGGTCGAGCAGGTCGATGTTGGGATACTGGCCCTTGAACAGGCGCGGATCGACGGTGAAGAAGAACCGCCGCGCCTCCACCTGCCAGTCGGCGATGTCGAGCCGCCCCTTGGAGTAGGTGCTGTCGCCGATGAAGAAGTCGCGGTCCTGCACCACGTTGCCTTTCTGCTGGGCGGCGATGGCGCGGATGTCGAGCGGCCCGATGTGGGCGATGGCCTGCAGGCCGTAGTTTCCGCTGGGGATGCCCGAGGTGATGAATCGCGACGGCGGCGCGTCGAACGACACGTTGCCCACCTGGAGCTGCTCCAGGGCCTGGCCCGGCTTGCCGCTATAAACCAGCGATATGTTGTTGGAGGCGTCGAATTCCCGCTGCGAGTCGTAGTCCACGTTCACGTGGACCCGGTTGGCCACCGTGCCCGTGCTCTTGACCGAGAACTGGAAGTCGAAGTTGGGCGCGAACGTGCCGTTGCAGGCGAGGCCCGGGTTGTAGTATTGACTGAAGTTGCACCGCTCGTTGACGTCGCGCTCCGTCTTCGCCTCGATCCGGGCCCCGAACTGGAGGTTGAGGTCGCTGCCCGGCCCGAACAGGTTGCGGGGGATGGAATCGGTGTCGGCGGCGGTGCGGGGCACCAGTTGGAACGAGTCGCCGCGCATGACCACGCGGGGAAACGGCGGGATGGACGCCCGAACGGCGCTCGGCTCCGGGCGCTGGGCGAGGGCCAGCGCGGGAAGCAGGAGCAAGGAAGCGGCGAGGAGGCGAGAGGCGCGCACCAAACCCGAGACGAGGGGGTATGACGCCACCGGCAGACCTGAGGCGCGTCGGCCGTCCTTCGGCGAGTCGGTCCCTGAGACCTTGAATTTGATAGGTCGGCGGGTGGAATATACAGCTAGTGCGACGGCCCACAACCCGGTGGGAGACTTGAAGTTCCACAGCCGCTGAGGCGCGACCAAGGAATCGTGAAGATTCTTACCAAGTACGTGCTTAAAGAGCACGTCGGGCCGTTTGTTTTCGCCCTCACGTCCCTCACGTCGCTGATGCTGCTGCAGTACATCGGCAAGCGGCTGGGCGAGTTGGTGGGCAAGGGTCTGCCCTGGCGCGTGCTCGCCGAGTTCTTCGTGCTCACGGTGCCGTTCACCGTGGCAATGACGCTGCCGATGGCGGTGCTCGTGGCCGTGCTCTACGCGTACAGCCGGCTGGCATCGGAGAACGAGATCACGGCGATGCGCGCCAACGGCCTCAACATGCGGTCGCTGCTGCTGCCGACGCTGGCGGCGGGGGCCGTGGTGGCGCTGATCATGCTGGTGTTCAACGATCAGGTCCTGTCGCGCGCCAACCACCAGCTGGCGGTGCTCTCCACCGACATCGCGCGCACCAAGCCCAGCTTCGCCCTCAAGGAACAGATCATCAATCCGGTGGTGGAGCAGAAGCTCTATTTGCGGGCGTCGCACATCGACCGCGGCTCGCAGCACATGACGGGCGTGACGATCTGGGACCTGACCGACCCGCAGCACCGCCGCACGATCTACGCCGACAGCGGCACGCTGGGCGTGGCCGAGAACCGCACCGACCTGGTCATGCACCTGTACGACGGCATGATGCTGGAGGTGCCGACCCTGCAACCGGAACAGTTCACGCGCCTGTTCTACAAGCGCGACCTGCTGCGCGTGCGCAACGTGACCAACTCGTTCGAGGCGTCGGATGCCGACTCGGCGGCCAAGAGCGACCGCGAGATGACGGTGTGCGAGATGCAGGCGGCGTTCGCCGACGCCGACTTCCGCTGGCGGTCGGCGGCGTACGATCTGGCGTACGCGCAGGCCAAGATGCTCACCGCCAAGGGCGCCACGAACGTGAAGTACCCGGTGGCGCCGGTGCGCAACAATCCGTGGGGGCTGGGACGCCTCTACTGCGGCCTGCTCAGCCGCTTCTTCAGCGTGAAGAAGCTCCAGGCGGCGCCGGTGTCCGCGGTCGAGCTGGCGCTGTTGGCGCCGCAGGCGCAGGCCCAGGCCACGGTGCAGGCGCCGCCGCCGCGCGTGCCGCCGTCGGCGGGGGGGACGCCGGCGCCGTCGGCGGGGGCCGGACAGCCGCCGGCCATGCAGGCCCCGCCGGGGGTGAACTACGGCGAATCGCAGGTGACGCTGCAGTCCGAGGAGGAGGCCGCCGTGTCGCGCGAGAAGATCGACCGGTACATGCGCCTCCGCTACGACATCGAGATCCAGAAGAAGTTCTCGCTGGCGGCCGCGTGCATGATCTTCGTGCTCCTCGGCCCGCCGATCGCGCTGCGCTTTCCGCGCGGCGGCGTGGGGTTGGTGATCGGCGTGAGCTTCTCGGTGTTCGCGCTGTACTACGTGGGGCTCATCGGGGGCGAGACGCTGGCCGACAGCGAGTTCATCTCGCCCTTCTGGGCCATGTGGGGCGCCAACATCCTGCTGCTGGCCGTGGGCCTGAGCATGGTCTCGCGCATGAACAAGGTGTCGGGCGGCACGCGCGGCGGCGACTGGACCGAGGTGCGCGAGGCGTTCCGTCAGTTCGCGAGGCGGGTGACGCGCCGCCCCCGGGGGCGCGCCTGATGCGGAATCCGATCAAGCCCCTCGACCGCTACGTGTTCGCGGAGTTCTGGAAGATCTTCGTGGTCACCGCGCTGGGCTTTCCCGTGATCACGATCGTGATCGACCTCACCGACCATCTCGACCAGTACCTGGCCCGCCATCTCACGCCGCAGAACATCGCGTTGAGCTACGTGTACTGGGTGCCCCAGTCGATGTTCATGGTGTTGCCGGCCGCGGTGCTCTTCGCCACGGTGTTCGCCGTCTCGGCGTTCACGCGCCATTCGGAGATCACGGCGGCCAAGGCGTCGGGCATGAGCTTCTACCGGTTCATCCTGCCGATCATGCTCGGGGCCGCGCTGGCCACGGGGATGGACCTGGTGATCTCGGAGCTGATGCCGGCCGCCAACCGCGCCCACAACCAGCTCCTGGAGGAGGACAAGTTCCGGGGGCTCAACCAGCGGTACAACTTCGCGTTCGCGGGCGATCTGGGGCGCGTGTACAAGATCGGCGTGCTCAATCGCGCCCTCGGCACGGCGCAGTCGGTGCAGGTGGAGCGGCGCGGCACGGGGGCCGACTATCCCTCGTACGTGGTGGCGGCGGACAACGCCACGTGGCGCAACGGCCACTGGGACCTGGGACGCGGCACGATGCACCTGGTCACCGACTCCGGCCCCGGGTTCGCCGTGTCGTTCGTCTCGATGCGGGACAACGAGTTCAAGGAACAGCCCTCGGAGATGATGTCGCGGACGCACCTGCCCGACGAGATGCGGTACGAGGAGCTGTCGCGGTTCATCAAGGCCATGGAGCGCTCGGGCACCGACGTGAACGAGTGGAAGGTGGAGCGGGCGTTGAAGATCGCCATCCCGATCACCTGCATCATCATCGCCCTGTTCGGGGCGCCGCTGGCCACCACCAATCAGCGCGGCGGGGCCGCGTTCGGCATCGCCATCTCGCTGGCCACCACGGTGACGTTCCTGATGGCGGTGCAGGTGACCAAGGCCGTGGGCGGCACCGGCATGATGCCGCCGGACCTTGCGGCGTGGGTGCCGAACGCGCTGTTTGCCTTGATCGGAATTTTCCTGCTCGGCCGCGTCCGCACCTGACCGTGACCCATTTTCCGCACCACCCCGTCGCCCGTCCCACGGAGACGTTCCCCATCGTGCAGCGCTCCGGCATCCGCTTCTTCCGGCGGATGTCGCGGGGGCTGGTGGGCTCGTTCCGGAAGGTGGGCGCCTGGACCTACTTCTTGCGCGACATCGTGCGGGCGCTGGGCGCGCCGGCCACATACGCGCCCGAAACGATCCGCCAGATGAAGAACATCGGCGTCGATTCGGTGCCGCTCACCGTGATCGTCGCCGGCTTCATCGGCAGCGTCATCGCCCTGCAGACGCGCTACCAGTTGTTTCCGGGCGTCCAGCAGTCGCTCGTCGGCCTGGCCACGCGCCAGATGGTGATCCTGGAGCTGGGCCCGCTGCTCACCGGGCTCGTGCTCACGGGGCGCGTGGGAGCGCGCATGGCCGCCGAGATCGGCACGATGCGGGTGACGGAGCAGATCGACGCGCTCGAGACGCTGGCCTACGACCCGGTGGCGTTCCTGATCGTGCCCCGGCTGCTGGCCGCGATCATCATGCTTCCCGTATTGACGGTGCTGGCCGACGCGGTGGGCGTGTCCAGCGGCTACGCGATGGGGGTGTTCGCCACCGGCATCAGCCCCTCGGACTTCAAGGACGGGCTGCGGCTGGGGTTCGGGACCTTCCAGGTGATCTACAGCCTGCTCAAGGCGACGATGTTCGGGGGGGCCATCTCCTTCTTCTCGTCGTTCGAAGGCTACATTGCAGAAGCCGGCGCCGAGGGCGTGGGACGGTCCACGGCCAAGGCGGTGGTCGTCACCTCGGTAGCCATCCTCGTGCTGGATGCATTGACCGCGGTCCTCCTCGCTCCGTACCTACAGTCATGAAACGACGCGACGAAGTCTCGGTGGGCATTCTGATCACCATCGCCGTGGCCGTCCTTCTCGTGGGCGTGCTCTGGCTGGCCCGTGGCGGCCTGTCGTCCGGGTATCCGCTGTACACCCGGTTTGCCTGGGGGCAGAACCTCAAGCAGGGGCAGCCGGTGTTGCTGGCCGGGGTCAACATCGGGTACGTGGACGAGGTCGATCTGCGCCCCGAGGGCTACCTCGACGTCCTGCTGCGGATCAACGACCGGTACAAGGTGCCCAAGAGCTCCAAGGCCACGGTGCGCGCCGTGGGGTTTTTCGGCGATGTGGCGGTGGCGCTCACTCCCAAGCTCGGGGGCGACCTGTCGGGGGCGTACGCGCCGGGCGACACGGTCCCCGCCGGAACCGCCGAGGCCAGCGTCCAGGAGATCATGACGCAGGCCGATTCCATCGGCGCCGCGCTGGGGGCCATCACCCACGCCCTCCAGGTGCAGATGGTGGACGCGGGCGGGCTCCGCGACCTGCGGCAGACGATCGCGTCCACGTCGGCGCTGGCCGCCCAGCTCCAGAACATCGCCGCCGAGCAGAACGCGCACGTCACGCAGACGCTCAAGGCCTACGAGCGCGTGGCCAACTCCATCGACTCCAGCGTCGTGGATTCCACGGTGCGCAATCTGCGCGCGTCCAGCCAGAGCGTGTCCGAGGCGGCCGTGAAGCTGAACACGAGCGCCGGGCAGCTCAGCGACATCCTGGGCAAGCTCAACGCCGGCCAGGGCACGGCCGGCAAGCTGCTCACCGACACCCTGCTCTACCGCAACATGCGGAACACGATGGCGACGATGGATTCGCTGCTCGCCGACATCAAGAAGCATCCGAGCCGGTACATCAACGTCCGGATCTTCTAAGGGGCGTCGTCGCCGGCCTCCGCGCCGCCGTCGGTGGCCCGGTGTTCCTCGTCCAGCCGTAGCTCGCCGGCCGTGGTGTCGTAGCTGAACAGCTCCGTGTAACGCCCCCAGTCCACGACGGTCTCGAACTGGCGCCGGGCCTCCTCGCCGCCGAAGGCCTTCTGGAGTTCCTCCTCCAGCCGCTCGGCCTCGAGCGTGTGGGCGGGCGCGTCGTCCAGCAGCCGCACCACGAACCGCATGATCGGCGCGTGCTCGAGCACGCCGGTGCGGAGCAGCGCCTTCTCGCCGTCCAGATCGACGCCCGCGAACTGCTCGCCCAGCGGCGTGAGCAGCACGTTGCGCTCCGCCACCTCGGCGAATCCGAGCAGGTCGGCGGTCTCGACCAGCGCCAGCAGGTCGTCGTTGCGCATTTGCAGGTCGCGGGACAGGTCGTGCAGGTTGGCGCGCCCGCCGATGCTCGACACGAACTGCACGAACCCCGCCAGATCGTCCAGCCCCACGTCGGGGAGCGCCGGGTAGCGCGGCTTGGCCGGCCGTCGCGCGGCGCGGCGCTTGGGACGTTCCAGGAATGCCGACGGGTCTTCGTCGGGGTTGGTCATGATGCGGTAGATGGTCTCCACCAGGCGCATCTGCGCCTGGCCGCGGCTCTTGCGCTGATCCACCGGCACGCCCGGCAGCTCCACGCGGATGTGCCCCGGGTTGGCGCCGAACACCACCACGCGATCGGCGAGCGTCACCGCCTCGTCGATGTTGTGCGTGACCATGAGCACCGCCTTGGTGGGCAGCGACCGGTCCATCCACAGCTGCTTGAGTTCGGTGCGCAGGTGCTCGGCGGTGAGCACGTCGAGCGCCGAGAAGGGTTCGTCCAGGAACAGCACCTCGGGCTGCACGACGAGCGCGCGGGCCACGCCCACGCGCTGCTTCATCCCGCCCGAAAGCTCCTTGGGGAACGCTTCCTCGAAGCCGTCGAGGCCGATGAGATCGATGGCCTTGAGGGCGCGCGTCCGGCGCTCCGCCGGCGCGAGGTCCACCGCCAGCAGCCCCAGCTCCACGTTCTGCAGCACGGTGAGCCAGGGAAAGAGCGCGAAGCTCTGGAAGACGATGGCCACCTGCGGATTGGGTCCCGACCACGGCTCGCCGTGCACCAGCAGGTCGCCGTCCGACGGCGCGATGAGCCCGGCGAGGATGCGCAGCAGGGTGGACTTGCCCGAGCCCGACGGGCCGAGCAGGGCCACGAACTCGCCGGCCCGCAGTTCGAGATTCACGTGTTCGAGCGCCGGCGCCCGGTCGTCGCCGTAGTACTTGCGCACGTCGCGCACCGCGAGGAGCGCGGGGCCGCCGCCGAGTGGCGTGGGCGGAGTGGATGCGGGCGAGGCGGGGGAACTCATGGCGTCAGGCGAGCTGGTAGCGGGATTCGGCGAGCCCATACAGGCGGCGCCAGACGAGTCGGTTGATGGTGATCACGATCGCCGACATCACGAACGTGGCCGCGAGCAGGATCGGGAACTGCCCATGATTGGCGGCCGACGCGATCACCGCCCCCAGCCCCGTGGTCATGCGCGTCGTGCCGCCGAACGTCACGTATTCGGCCACGATGCTGGCGTTCCACGCCCCACCGGTGGCCGTGATCATGCCGGTGACGACGTACGGAAAGATCGCCGGAAGGATGAGCGTCTTCCAGCGGCGCCACCCCGTGATGCGGTAGGTGACCGCCACTTCCTTGAGATCCGACGGGATCGACATCGCACCGGCGATCACGTTGAACAGCACGTACCACTGCGTGCCGAGCAGCATCAGCGCCACGGCGGCGATGTTGAGGCCGCCGGGCAGGGCGAGCAGCGCCAGGAGGAGGGCCGGGAAGAGCGCCGTGGCCGGAATCGACGCCACGATCTGCACGACCGGCTGCAGCCGCCGCGACCACACCGGGTCGAGCCCGATGCGCACGCCGAGCGGGATCGTCCACGCGGCGCCGATGAGCAGCGCCACCGTGGTCCGCGCGAGCGTGGCCGCCGACGCCAGGAGGATGCGGCCCCATGTGGCGGCGTCGAGCGTGGCGAGCGCGCGCGCCGACGCCAGCGCCCCCCACGCCACCACGCCCAGCAGCACGAGCGCGGCGCCGGTGCGGATCGCCGCCCCGAGCGGCGAACGGCGGCGCGGCGCCTCGGGCACGACGGGCGCGCCGAGCGGCGTGGGCGGCGGGCTCAACCGGCGGTCCAGCCGGCGCGTCATCGGGCGCAGGACGCGATCGCCGATCCACGCCATGAGCTCCGAGTCGCGCAGCGCGTCGAGCACGCGCGACGACGAGGCCGCCTGGCCGCCGGCCTGCTCGAGCTTGAATCGGTCGGACCATGCCACCAGCGGGCGCCAGAGCAGCTGATCGAGCAGCACGATCACGAACACCAGCATGAGCAGGCCCAGGCAGAGCGCCAGGACGTCGCCCCGTTCCGCCGCGGCGGCGAGATACGAGCCCAGGCCCGGCAGGCGGTAGCTGTCCTTGCCCAGCGTGAACTGCTCCGACGCCATGAGAAAGAACCAGCCGCCGGCCCAACTCATCATGCTGTTGGCCACCAGCGAGATCACGCCCGATGGCAGTTCCAGGCGCGTGAATCGCCGCCACCGGCCCAGCCGGTACACGGTGGACGCTTCGCTGAGCTCGGTGGGAATGGAGTGCAGCGCCTGATGGAATCCGAAGGCGAGGTTCCACGCCTGGCTGGTGAAGATGAGAAGCACCGCGGCCAGCTCGAGCCCGATCACGCGCCCACGGAACAGCGCCGCCAGCCCGAGCACCACGCCGGGCATGAACGACAGGATGGGCACGCTCTGCAGGATGTCGAGCAGGGGGATGAGGAACCGTTCGGCCACGCGGCTGTTGGCCGCGGCGCGGGCGTAGGCCACGCTGAACGCCAGCGACAGCACGTACGCCACCGCCATGCGCATGGTGGAGAGCGCGGCGTACCAGGGAAGATTCCACGGCGACGTGCCCACGTGCACGTTGCTGGCGATGGGCGTGCCCCAGCCCACGCCGGCGTGCATGACCACGTAGCCGATGGCCACCAGCAGGCACAGCATGGCGAGGTCCACCCACTTGGGAGCGGGTGGCCGGACAACCGCGGTGGGCCAGGACCGGAGGAACGCCATGCAGCAAACCTAGACGGTAGACGCAAGGGCGGCGCGCCCGGAAATCACGGTTGACCCGCCCCCCCACACGGGCGAGGTTTCCTAAGCCGTTTGCCGTTCTTCGAGACGATCATTCATGCGCATTGCCCTTGGCGAAGCGATCTTCTGGGTCGCCGCCGTGTGTTGTCTGGTGGCCCAGGTGGCCATCCTCCGGTCGGTCCTGCTTCCGCACGCGCCCACCGCGGGCGCTGATCGGGTGCCGCGCCCCCGCACGGGGGCCGAGATCGCCTGGGCCCTGCTGCCCGCGCTGGCCCTGATCGGGGTGTTCGCGCTCACGTGGCGGGCCATGCACGCGCCGGCCACCCCCGCGTCCGTGCGCGTGTCCGCCGCGGCGCCGGCCCTCCGCACGCCGGCGCCGTGAAGACGCTCCGCCGTTACGCGTATCTGGCGCTCGCCGTCGTCTGCCTGCACCTGGTATTCGGCGCCATCGTGCGCATCAGCGGATCGGGCATGGGCTGCGGAGACAACTGGCCCAAGTGCTTCGGCTACTGGTTCCCGCCGCTCAGCCGCCCCGATCTGATCATCGAGGTGTCGCACCGCTACCTGGCGTCCATCGTCACCCTCACGATCCTGGCGCTGTTCGTGGCCGCGTGGCGGCGGCGGCGCGAGCCCGGCGTGGGCGGACCGGGGGGCGTCCTGCGCATGGCCGGCGCCGCGGTGGTGACGGTGTTCTGCGTGGCCATCCTGGGCGGGGTCACGGTCAAGCTCGGCAATGCCCCGTGGGCGACGGTGGCCCACTGGACGCTCGCGATGACCCTCCTCGCCATGCTGGCCACGGCGACCATCCGCACCGGGGCCATGGGCGGCGCCGGCGCCCGCGCGCAGACGGCGCCCCGCGGCCTGGTGCGCAGCGGATACGCAGCGGCGAGCATCGCCTTCCTGGCCGTGGCCATGGGCGGACTCACCGCCAACTACCCGTTCGGGGCGGTGGGATGCACGACCTTCCCGTTCTGCGGGCCCAATCCCGCGGCCCCCGAAGCCGCCGTGCACATCCAGCTCATGCACCGTACGCTGGCCCTGCTGCTGGGCCTGCTCGCCGTCGGCATGGCACTGCGCGCGCGCCGTGACGACGTGGGCCCGGTGGTGCGCCGCGCCGCCGATGTGGTGTTGGCGTTCGTGATCCTGCAGGTGGCCATCGCCGCGGCGATGGTGCTGCTGCACCTGCCGCCGGTGCTGCGGTCGCTGCACGAAGCGGCCGGCGTGGGCGTGTGGCTGTCGGCGTACACGATGGCGTACCTGGCGCGGATCGCGGCGCGGCCGCGGGCCGCGCCCGGAGCGGGCGCGTGAGCGACCTCGCGGCCACCCCCACGGGCGCGCGCGGCGTGACTCGCGATTTCGTGGCGCTCACCAAGCCGCGGATCATCTCGCTGCTGCTGGTGACGACCGTGGCGCCGATGTACGTGGCCGGCCACCCGAGTCTCACGCTGGTGCTCGTCATGCTCGTGGGCGGGTACCTGATGGCCGGCGGCGCCAACGCCGTGAACATGTATCTCGACAGCGACATCGACGACCGCATGTCGCGCACGCGGCTGCGTCCGATCCCGAGCGGACGGATGAGTCCGCGCGAGGTGCTGGTGTTCGGCCTGCTGCTGGCCACCACGTCCACGTATCTGCTGGCGCGGTTCGCCAACCTGCTCACGGCGGCGCTGGCGCTGCTCGGGTTCTACGCCTACATCCTGCTCTACACGCGGTGGCTCAAGCGCAGCACGCCGCAGAACATCGTGATCGGCGGCGCGGCCGGCGCCATCCCGCCGCTGGTGGGCTGGGCGGCGATGACGAACGGGCTCGATCTCATGGCCCTATACCTGTTCCTGATCATCTTCTACTGGACCCCGCCCCATTTCTGGGCCCTCGCGCTCAACAAGCAGAAGGACTACGGCCTCGCCGGCGTGCCGATGGCGCCGCTGGTGTGGGGCGAGCGCGAGACCAAGCGACAGATGCTCTGGTACACGATCATCCTGGTCTGCCTCACGCTCCTGCCGGTGGCGTTCGGCGCCCTCGGCCTTCCGTACTTCATCATGGCCGCGGCGCTCGACGCCTGGCTGCTCATAGGAATCGTCCGCGTGATGCGCGCCGAAAATTTCACCAAGCCCGCGTGGAGCGTCTACAAGTACTCGCTCCTCTACCTCGCCCTGCTGTTCGCCGCGATGGTGATCGATCGCGGCCTCGTCGCATGAGCGGTCCGGCGGCAGCCGCCGCGGTCCCGCTCGCCGGCGCCGACAGCGCGCCGCCCTCGCGCCGGCCCAGGTCGCCCAGGGCGCTGGCCCGGCTGGTCCCCTGGCTCCGCCCCCACCGTCGCGCGCTCGTGATCGCGTCGGTGTGCCTGCTCGGCTCGGCGGCGATCGGGCTCGCCTTCCCGGCCGTGGTCAAGACGCTGCTCGACGCGGCGTTCCAGCAGCACGACCGCTCGATGCTCGACCGCATCGCGCTCATCCTGGTGGCGCTGTTCGCCATTCAGGGCGTGCTGAATTTCGTGCAGGTGTTCCTGCTGTCGTCCACCGCCGAGCGGGTGATCGCCACCCTACGCGACCAGGTGTTCACGCACCTCGTGCACCTGTCGCCGGGATTCTTCAGCGACCAGCGCAGCGGCGATCTCACCAGCCGGCTGTCGGCCGACCTGGCCGTGCTGCAGTCGGTGCTCAACAATCAGGTGGCGGAGATCGCCCGGCAGGTGCTGTTCCTGATCGGCGGCCTGGCGCTGCTCACGCTCACGCACACGCAGTTGATGCTGACCACGCTGGCGATCACGCCGGTGATCGTGGGCGCGGCGGTGCTGTTCGGCCGCCGGCTGCGCCGCGCGAGCACCGGCGTGCAGGACCGGGTGGCGCAGGCGATGGGGATGGCGCAGGAGTCGTTCTCGCAGATCCGCACCGTGCAGAGCTTCAATCGCGAGGGCGCCGAGTCGCAGCGGTACGCGACGCTGATGCGCGAGGTGGTGTCGGCCGCCATCCGCCGGGCGCGGTTGCGCGCGATGCTGTTCGGCGTCGTCGGATTCCTGGCGTTCGCCGGGGTGGTGGCGGTGCTGTGGGAGGGCGGGCGCCTGGTGCTCGAGGGCCAGCTCACGCCGGGCGCGCTGGTGTCTTTCCTGCTGTACGCCATCTTCGTGGCGGCGGCCGTGGGCACGCTGGCGTCGCTGTTCGGGAGCTATCAGGAAGCGATCGGCGCGGCGCAGCGGGTGTTCGAACTGCTCGCCACCAAGCCGACGGTGCCGGAGCCGGCCCATCCGCGGGCGCTGCCCAAGCCGGTGCGCGGCGACGTGCGGCTGGACCGCGTGGCGTTCCGCTACGCGCCCGATCTGCCCGACGTGTTGCACGACGTGTCGCTGCACATCGCGCCGGGCGAGGTGGTGGCGCTGGTCGGTCCGTCGGGGGCCGGCAAGACGACGATCGCGTCGCTGCTCCCCCGCTTCTGGGACGTGACCGGCGGTGCGATCACCGTGGACGGCATGGACGTGCGCGAGTTGAGCTTCGACGACCTGCGCGGCGCCATCGGCATGGTGCCGCAGGAGCCGGCGCTGTTCAGCGGCACCGTGCGCGAGAACATCGCGTACGCGCGCCCCGAGGAATCGGCGCATCCGGCCACCGACGAGGACGTGCGGGCGGCGGCGCGCGCCGCGCACGCGCTGGAGTTCATCGACCGGCTGCCCGAAGGGTTCGAGACGATGGTGGGCGAGCGCGGCGTGAAGCTCTCGGGCGGCCAGCGGCAGCGCATCGCGATCGCCCGCGTGTTCCTCAAGAACCCGGCCATCGTGGTGCTCGACGAGGCCACGTCGAGCCTCGACGCGGAGAGCGAGCGGTTGGTGGAAGAGGCGATGGGCGACCTGCTCCGCAATCGCTCGACGCTGATCATCGCGCACCGCCTGAGCACCGTGCGCCGCGCCAATCGCGTGGTGGCGCTCGAGAAGGGTCGCGTGGTGGAATCGGGCGGGCACGACGAACTGCTGGCGGCCGGCGGGCTGTACGCACGGCTGTACAAGACGCAGTTCACGGCGACCGAGGGCTGACCGCCCCGGCGTCTACTGCAGTTGCAGTTCCACGTCCAGATCCGCCGCCTGGCCGGGCTTCACCGTCACCACATGGTCCACCGGCGCCGGCGCGCGCTCGTGCCAGATGCGCACGTCGTAGGTGCCCGGTGCGAGGCCGCGGATGGCGAACCGCCCGAACCGATCGGTGACCGCGAAGTACGGATTATCGAACACCGCCACGTACCCGCGGGCGAACGGATGATCGGTGCCGCGTACGCGCACCAGCCCCGGCTCGGCGGCGATCGCCGCGCTCGGCACCACCGACCAACGGTCCACGGTGGAGATGCGCGCGATCAGCGCGCCCTCGGACTCGCTGTAGAACCGGGCGTGGTGCGCCGTGGCATCCAGGCTCTGCAGGTTCACCGTCGTGCCCGTCACCAGCGCCAGCACCCGGGGCACGAACCGGCAGCGCTCGATGGCGAGGTCCGCCCGCCGGTCGCGCGGCAGCGCGCGTCCCGCGTGCACGTCGCTCACCCACACCAGCGCGTCGGCCAGCCGGTGCCCGCGGGCCTGCACCGACTCATCCGGCACCTCGCCGCCGCAGACCGACGCGTCGTCGCCGGAGAGCGCCGTGGGACGGAGCAGCGGCGCGCGGCCCAGCGAGATCACGCCGCGGATCTCGCCCGGCCGCGCCACGCGCACCACGCGGTACGGCCCGTCGGGGGCGATGGCCCGCGCCACGGCACGCAACGGATCGGGCACGCGGGCCACCGTGGAAGACGCCGGATCGCCCCTGGCGTCGCGCGCGCACGCCGTGGGCAGGCCGAGCGCCGCCACCAGCAGCGGCCAGAGCCGCGCGATGCCGCCCGCCCCCGACGACGAACGCCCCGCCATCAGACGACCAGCATCTCGCGCTGGAGCTCCGACGGCGTCACCACGGCACGACCGGCCTGCAGGTAGACGTTCACCTCGCTGCGCACGCCGATCTCGCCGGGCACGTAGATGCCGGGCTCGATGGAGAACGCCACGCCGGGAAGCAGCTGGCGATCCTCGTGCGTCTCGAGGTTGTCCATGTTGGGCCCGGAGCCGTGCAGCTCCCGCGGATCGATCGAGTGGCCGGTGCGGTGCGTGAAGTACTGGCCGAACCCGGCGCTGGTGATCACGGCGCGCGCCGCGTCATCCACCTCGGCGCCGAGGATCGGTTGGCCCGCCGCCACGCGCGACTGCACCAGCGCGATCGCCGCGTCGCGCGCGTCGCGCACCGCCACCCACACGCTCTGGGCCCGGGCGGACGGCGCGCCCACGGTGGCCATCCACGTCTGATCGGCCCACACGCCGCCGTCGGGCTCGTGCGCCCACAGATCCACCAGCAGGACGTCGCCCTCGCGGATGGGCTTGGAGCTGGCCGCGGTTGGTTCGTAGTGCGGATTGGCGGCGTTGGCCCCGACCGAGGCGTTGGGCCCGTGGTCCGTCTCGACGCCGGCGTCCTTGAAGCGCGCCAGGATCCACTGCATGAGTTCGTACTCGGTCATCGGCGACGGCGTGCGGGCGCGCTGGCCGGCGAGCTTCATGCCGTCCTGCGCGATCCCGGCGATGAGCTTGGCCGAACGCTCGTGCGACGCCACATGCTGCGCGTTCCACGCCGCGTAGAATCGCGTCACCAGCGGCGCCGACGAGACCACCTCGGCGCCCGCAGCGCGCACCATCTCGAGCACGCCGGCCGGCACGCGGTCGAGGTACGGGACGGCGTCGCCCGGCGAATACTCCATGGCCACGCGCTTGCCCTTCACCAGGGTGGCCAGGTGCTCGTCCAGCGAGCGCCACGACGCGTACACCTCGCGCTTCCATTGCTTGGGCCACTGGGCCCACGGCCCCTGCTCGATGGCGTGGGTGATGGCCACCGGCGTGCCCTCGCGCGGGATCAGCGCGAACACGCGGCGCGACACCAGCCCCGTGAGCCGCAGCAAGCCGCCGGCGATCGGATTGGCGCCGTGAAAGTCGAACAGCAGCCAGCCGTCGAGATCGGCCTCGGCGAGGGCCCGCTGTAGATCGGGAAGGGTTTCGGGAGTGAGCATGATGGTCAGGCGGCGGCGGATCGGTCCACGGAGCGCCAGTCGGCGCGCCATTCACAGGTTCCCTCGCCACGGCCGCCGCAACGCACGTGGTCCACGGAACCGATGCTGCCAATGAGGAGACGGAGCAGCTCGCGCAGCGCCGACTCGTAGAACGCGCATCCGATGCTGCCCGGCGCCGAGCCCAGCGTCACCGATCGCGGCACTTCGAGGAGCACGTACCCCCCCACGCGCCGCGCGGTTCCGTTGAGATACCGCGACGCGATGCGCCGCGCGCGCCGGAGCGCCCAGGGCCGCGCGATGATCGACGGCAGGAGCCGCAGCAGGCGGCGCGTCACCGGCGAGATGGTCATGTAGGCTTCGCGCGCCAGGTACCGTCCAGCAGCGCGGAACACCGCTTCGGCGTCGGGACGGCGGCCGATCAGACGCGCCAGCGCCACCGCCTCTTCCTGCGCGGTGCGATGGCGCCGCCGCGCGGCTTCGGTGTAGCGCTTGATCTGCGAGTAGACGGTATCGCTGAGCCCGAGGCGCTTGTTGCGCAGTTCGTCGACAAATTCGGCGTCCAGATCGCCGGGCGTGTCCACGTCGCGGACCGCCTCGAGCAGACTCAACGGAAGTAGGGCGTCAACGGTTGCGAGCATGCGGTGGGAAAGGGGCAGCGGGCGAAGCTAACGGCGGCGTGGTAACGCAACAAGCCAGGGAACGCCGGCGCGTGACGCGCGCTTCCTAATCTACCCGCTTGCCCCCCGCCCCGCGCCACTCGCAGATTGCGGTTCGCGCGGCGCGCCGTCCTCCACCGTCTTCCGCCCCCGAGCATGCCGAATGTCACGCGCCTGTTGAGTGGGCTTGCCGTCGCGGCGCTGATCGCCGGCGCGGCGCGCCGCACGCGCGCCCTGTCGCCGTCGGGCGCCGTGGCCGCCGTCGTCGTGGGCACGGCGGCCGTTGCGGCGGGGTGGGACTGGGGCGCGCTGCTCGTGGCCTTCTTCCTGGCGTCCACGCTGCTCTCCCGCGTGCGGCGCTCCCAGAAGGCGTCGGCCGCGGCCGCCATCGTCGCCAAGGGCGACGAACGCGACGCCGTCCAGGTGCTGGCCAACGGCGCCCTGTTCGCCCTGGCCGCGGTGGCCGCGATCGCCGCGCCCGGCGGTCCCTGGCGCGCCGCCGGCGCCGGAGCGCTCGCCGCCGCCACGTCCGATACCTGGTCCACGGAGATCGGGATGCTGTCGCTCCGCGCGCCGCGGTCGATCGTCACCTGGCGCCCCATGCCGCCCGGCACGTCGGGCGGCGTGACGCTGCTCGGCCTGTTCGGCGCCGTGCTCGGGGCGGCGTTCATCGAGATGGTCACCCTCGGCGTCCACTGGTCCGGCCAGACCGCGGCGGCGGCGCTGGCCGGTGGCATCGCCGGCTCGCTGGCCGACTCCGTGCTCGGCGCCACCGTGCAGCAGCGGCGGTGGTGCGACCGCTGCCGGCAGGCCACGGAACGCGCCGAGCACGCGTGCGGCGCGCCCACGCGCCTGGCCGGGGGACTGGCCTGGCTGGACAACGACGGCGTCAACGTCGCCTGCACGCTCGTCGGGGCCGCCGTGGCGTGCGCCATCGCGTGGCGGCCGTGACCGGCGCCGACGTGATCGTCGTGGGCGGCGGTCCGGCCGGCGCCTCCACGGCGTTCGGCCTGGCCCGCACGGGCGCTCGCGTGATGCTGCTCGAGCGGGCGCACTTTCCGCGTCCCAAGCCGTGCGCCGAGTGCCTCAGCCCTCAGGCGTCGCGCATTCTCGCCGACATGGGGGCGCTCGACGCCGTGGAGCGCGCCGGTGCGGTGCGGCTCGCGGGCATGATCGTGCGCGCGCCCGATGGCGCCCGCATCCACGGACGCTTCGCCGCCGCGCACGGCTATCGCGCGTTCAACGATCACGGGCTGGCGCTGCGCCGCGAGTTGCTCGATCCCATTCTCGTGGATTGCGCGCGCCGCGCCGGCGTCGAGGTGTACGAGGGCGTGCGCGTGGTGGACCTGGATCGGGACGCGGCCGGTCGCGTGACCGGCGTCGTGACGCTGTCGCCCGACGGCGCGCGCGCCGTGCGATCGGCGCGGGTGGTCGTGGGCGCCGACGGCCTGCATTCGGTGGTGGCGCAGCGGCTGGGCGTGGCGCGCCGGCGGCCATGGCCGCGGCGCATCGCCCTCACCGCGCACTTCCGCGGCGTGGACGGCATGGGCGCGTTCGGCGAGATGCACGTGGCCCGCGACGGCTACGTGGGACTGGCGTCCGTGGACGGCGGCCTCGTGAACGTGTCGGCGGTGTTCCCGCACCGCGCCGCCGCCGCCATCGCCCGCGACCGCGCGGCGTTTCTCGACGACTGGCTGTCGCGCCAGCCGCAGCTGGCGCCGCGGTTCGCTCACGCCCAGCGCGCGGACGATGTGCGGGCCGTGGGGCCGTTCGCGTCGCACGCGCGGCGGGCCTGGGCGCCGGGCGCGCTCCTCGTGGGCGACGCCGCCGACTTCTTCGATCCGTTCACCGGCGAGGGGATCTACTCCGCGCTCCGCGGCGGCGAGCTGGCGGCGATCTACGCGCGCGCCGCGCTCGCGGCCACGTCGCCGGCCGAAGCCGACACCGCGCTCGCGGCGTATGATCGCGCCCGGCGCCGCGAGTTCGGCGGCAAGTGGATCGTCGAGCGCGTGATCGGCGCCGTGATCGCCTGGGCGCCGCTGATCAACCGCGTGGCCCGCGCCTGCGAGGCGCACGGCGAACTGGCCGACCTCCTGGTGGGGGTGGCCGGCGACTTCGTGCCGCCGCGCGAGGTGATGCGCCCATCGATTCTGTTTACCTTGTTCGCACGTCCTCTTCCCGCCGCCCGCGCGGCGCCCCGCGCATGACCCTAGATCCCGATGCCTTCCGCGCCGTGCTCGGCCGCTTCGCGTCCGGCGTCACCATCCTCACCACCCGCGATGCCGCCGGCCGCGACCACGGGATGACCGTGAGCGCGTTCTGCTCGGTGAGCCTCGAGCCGCCGCTCGTACTCGCCTGCGTGGATCACACCGCCGACATGCACGACCTGCTGATGACCCTCGACGACGTGGGCGTCAGCATTCTGGCGTCGGGCCAGGAGGCGCTGTCGCGCCGGTTCGCAGAACTCGAGTCGGATCGGTTCGACGGCATCGGCTACACGCGCGGCGAGCGCGGCGTGGTGCTGTTCGACGAGGCGCTCGCTCATCTCGAGTGCCGCGTGCGCCACCGGCATGCGGCCGGCGATCACACCGTCTTCGTGTGCGAGGTGGAGCGCGCCACGGTGCGCCAGGAGCGGCCGCTGCTCTATTACCGCGGCGGCTACGCCCAGCTCGAACGCTGATGGGGTGGCTCACCCCCGCGCGCCGCCGGGGGGTCGAGATCCTCGACGACCCCGCCACCCCGGGCCCGCTGCGCGAGCGGTCGCAACGCGACGTCGTGCGCTCCAACACCGTGCTCGGCGGCACCCGCGCCGTGCTGCGCGAGCTGCGCGCGGCGCTGCCGCTGGCGGGGCCGGCCCCCACCCTGCTCGACGTGGGCACCGGACTGGCCGACATCCCGGCGCGCGCGTCGCGCCGCGCCGGCGCGCTCACCACCGTCGGATACGACGTGGCCGAGCCCCTGCTCGCCGCCGCCCGCGGGCGGATGACGTACGCCGTGTGCGGCGATGCCCTTGCGCTTCCCTTTGCCACCGCCAGTGTTGACGTGGTGATCTGTTCGCAATTGCTGCATCACTTCGTTCGCGACGACGCCGTGCGCCTGGTGCGCGAGCTGCACCGCGTGGCGCGGCACGCCGTGATCGTGAGCGACCTCCGACGGAGCTGGCTGGCGGCCGCCGGATTCTGGCTCGCGAGCTTCCCGCTCCGATTCCATGCCGTCACGCGCCACGACGGCGTGGTGTCGGTGTTGCGCGGATTCACCGCCGGCGAACTGGCGGCGTTGGTGCGCGACGCCACCGGCGCCACGCCGCGCGTGCGGCGGCGGCTGGGCTATCGGCTCACCGCCGTCTGGAGTGCGCGGGTGGCCGGCCGGTGAGCGCCGCCAGCGGCGCCCCGTTCGCGCTCGGCAACATGCCGCCGTCGGCGCGCATGATCACGCTCGACCAGCAGCTGGTGGCGGCTCCCCTGGGCGTGATCTTCGCGCTCGCCCGCGACGTCGAGCACTGGCCGGCGCTGCTGCCGCACTACCGCCGCGTGCGGTTCCTGGAGCGCACCTCAGACGGCGGCGGCGTGGTGACGATGGCGGCCGTGCGCCCGTTCGGCCTCGTCGCCTGGCCCACGTGGTGGACGTCGGAGATGCAGGTGGCCGACGGCGCCGGCGGCGCCCCGTGGATCCGCTACCGCCACATCCGCGGCGTCACCCGGCACATGGAAGTGCTGTGGGCGTTCCGGCAGGACGCCGCCGGCACGACGGTCAAGATCCTGCACATGTGGAACGGGCCGCCGTGGCCGCTGATTGGTGATCTGGCGGCCCGGCGCGTGATCGGTCCGCTCTTCGTGCACGGCATCGCGTCGCGCACCCTGGCCGGCCTGGCCCGCGTCGCCGAACAGTCGGCGTGATCTCACTCCTGGAGCAGCGCATGACCGGTCGCAGGCGAGTCGTCATCACGGGCATCGGCCCGATCACCCCCATCGGCACCACGCGGGACGGGCTGTGGGACGGATTGCGCCGGGAGCGCAGCGCGGTGCGCACGCTCACGCGCTTCGATCCGGCCATGTTCCGCAGCCGCAATGCCGCCGAGATCGCCGACTTCCGCCCCGACGATTTCCTGGAGCGCAAGCGCGCCAAGCGGCTCGATCGCTTCGGACAGCTCGCGGTGGCGGCGGCCCGTCTCGCGGTGGACGACGCGCGCCTGGACCTGGCAGTCGAGAACCGCGAGCGCGTGGGCGCGATGATGGGCTCGGCGCTGGGCGGCGTGGCGTTCGCCGAAACGCAGGTCGGCGTGGCGCTGCGCGACGGGTTCAAGGCGGTGGACCCGTCGCTCGCGCTCACCGTGTTCGCCGGCGCCGCGAGCTGCAACATCGCCATCGAGTTCGGCGTGCAGGGCCCCAACAGCACCAACGCGATGAGCTGCGCGTCGGGGACGATCGCCGTCGGCCAGGCGTTCCGCGCCATCCGCGACGGCGACGCCGACGTGATGCTGGCCGGCGCCGCCGAGGCGCCGCTGGCCCCGCTCTGCTTCGGCGCGTTCGCGATCATCCGCGCGATGTCCACGCGCAACGACGATCCGGCGCGGGCGTCGCGCCCCTTCGATCGCGACCGCGACGGCTTCGTCATGGGCGAGGGCGCCTGCGTCCTCGTGCTCGAGGAGCGGACGCGCGCGCTGGCGCGCGGCGCGCACGTGTACGCCGAGATCGTCGGGTTCGGATACTCCAACGACGCCCACCACATGACCGCGCCCCGCCCCGACGGCTCGCAGGCCGCGCGGTCCATGCAGCTGGCGCTCGACGACGGGCACGTGGCCGCGCACGAGGTGGGCTACGTGAACGCGCACGGCAGCTCCACGCCCCTCAACGATTCCACCGAGACCTCGGCGCTCAAACGCGTGTTCGGCGCGTCCGCGGCGCCGCCGCCGGTGAGCAGCACCAAGGCGTACTACGGCCACGCACTGGGCGCCTCGGGCGCGTTCGAGCTCGCGATCACGGCGCTGGCCGTGGAGCGCGAATGGCTGCCGCCCACGCTCAACCTCGAGACGCCCGGCCCGGGGTGCGACCTGGACTACATCGCCAACGCCGGCCGCGCCGCGCGAGTGGACTACGCGCTGAGCAACTCGTTCGGATTCGGCGGGATCAACGCCGCCGTGGTGCTGCGCCGCGCCGAGTGACGGGGCAGGCCCCGGCCGCCCGTCGCCGGCGGCCGGTGATCACTGGACCTCACCCGCTACCGCGCGTAGCGTTGTGAGCAGCAGGCGAGTCCCAATTCCCCACCCCGGAGCCTCACCGCATGCAAGACCTCAAGCGGCCGATCGTCGCTGAATTCGTCGGCACCTTCGCGCTCGTGTTCATCGGGGGGGCGACGATCCTGAACGGCTACGTGGCCAGCGCCGCCGTGCCGCTCATCGACATCGCCATCGCGCAGGGGGTGATCATGGCGGTGCTCGTCACGGCCACGATGCGCGTGTCGGGCCACCTCAACCCCGCCGTCACGATCGGCATGGCCGTCGCGGGGCGCCTCCGCCCCAGCGCCGCGCTGTTCTACGTGGTGGCCCAGTGCGCCGGCGCCGTGGTCGCCGCGCTCGTCCTCCGGGCGCTCTTCCCCGCGGCCACCGGCGCCGCGGGCCGCCTGGGCGGGCAGTGGGTGGCCAGCAACGTGTCCACCATGCACGCCATCGGGCTCGAAGCGATCGCCACCTTCTTCCTCGTGTTCGCGTTCTTCGGCACGGTCGTGGATCCCAAGGGGCCCAAAGTTGGAGGGTTCGCCATCGGCCTCACGATCGTCGCCGACGTCCTCGCCATCGGACCGTCCACGGGCGCGTCGATGAATCCGGCCCGTTCGTTCGGCCCGGCGCTCGTGAGCGGCGTGTTCGAGGGCCACTTCATCTACTGGATCGGCCCGATCATCGGCGGCATCGTGGCGGCGCTGGTGTACGAGTGGACGTTCCTGCGCCACGGGCCCGCCGACGCGGCGGCCTGACCCGGCGGCGCCATGACATCGCCGGGACAGCCGCCGTCGCTCCAGGCGTTGGAGCAGGAGCGCGAGCGCGTCATCACGCTCCTGTCCCGGCATTTCGCCAACGACAACCTGTCGATCGAAGAGCTCGAGACGCGACTCGAGATGGTGTACCGCGCCGCGTCGGTGGCCGAGATCCGCGCCCTGGCGTCTGACCTGCCCGCCATCGAGGGGGCGCCTGCGACGCCCGCCACCCGGCCGGCACCGGCCCCCTCGCAGATCGTGCACTCGCGCATGGTGTCGGTGCTGAGCAGCCGGGTGCGGCGCGGCGCCTGGATCCCGCCGCAACGGCTCGATGTGGTGGCCGTGCTGTCCGACACGCACCTGGACCTGCGCGAGGCGCAGCTCTCCGACGGCGTCACGGAGATCCATGTGAAGGCCACCTGGGCTTCGGTGCGGATCACGGTCCCGTCGCACGTGCACGTGGTCACCGACGCCATGCCGCTGCTCGCGTCGGTGTCCGATCGCTCGGTGGCCAGCCGCTCGTTGCGGCACGGCGCGCCCGTGGTGCGGATCACCGGCTGGGCGCTGATGTCCGACCTGTCGGTGCGGTCGCGCGATCCCGAGGACTAGCCGCGGCGACCGCGCTCAGCTCCGCGCGTGACGCACTCCGGCGCGCAACGCGAGGCCGGTGATCGATCCGGCGACGGCCGGAATCAACTGCACGAAGCTGGACAGGACCTGCGGCGCCGCGTACGGCAGCGGGATGCCGGCCAGGCGGGCATACAGGTGCGCCAGCGGGACGCCGAAGCCCACGAGAATCCCGCCCAGCCAACCGCCGGGCGCGAACAGCGCGGAGACGGCGAACGACGAGACGGCCACCACCTGGATCGTGCCCTGCACGTCGCCGTTGTGCAGATCGAGCCATCCCGCCATCGCGGCGCATCCCACCGTCATCACCACGAACGCCGTGAGCCAGGCGATCCGGCGCGCGCGGCTGGGCGGCGGCGGTTTACGGTTGGACGACGGGGGAGTGCGCGGCATGGACTCAGACGAAGTCGGGCATGGGGCCGGGGAGATGCTCCGTGGCTGCAAGGTACAGGCGGGCCCCGACAGTGGCAAGTACTTTGCGTTGTAAAGCAGATCCCCTGGCGGCGCGCCGGTTCACCCGGTCAGGGGCCCGGCGTCAGATATGCCCGGTCGTACTGCGCGATGGACTGGGTGATGAGCGCCATCGCCTCGCCGCTCTTTCCCCATCCCACGATCTCCACCTTCTTCCCTTCCAGCTCCTTGTAGCTCACGAAGAACTGCGCCACCTCCCGGAGCAGATGCTGCGGGATATCGGCGATGTCGAAGTACTCCTGCGAGTAGGGATCGTGCGTGGGCACGGCGAGGATCTTGTCGTCCGGCTCGCCGCGGTCGAGCATATGCAGCACGCCGATCGGGCGGGCGTC
>Ga0307374_10001852_pt1 | contig 38708 bp, 37 predicted proteins | sample OX3MG_FD_202532 | JGI IMG/M metagenome (GOLD analysis project Ga0307374, IMG submission 202532) | Soil microbial communities from Risofladan, Vaasa, Finland - OX-3 | ecosystem: Environmental > Terrestrial > Soil > Coastal area > Acid sulfate soil | place: Finland: Risofladan, Vaasa | collected... | reverse complement strand
GCTGATGGGGGATCTCTCCGACGGTTTCATCGCGATGCCCGGCGGACTCGGCACCCTTGAAGAATTCTTCGAGGTGCTGACTTGGGCGCAGCTCGGGATGCATGCCAAGCCGTGCGGATTGCTCAATGTCGGCGGATTTTACGATCAACTGCTCGCCTTTCTCGACCACGCGACGGAACAACGCTTCATCAAGCCGGCCCATCGCGCCACCGTGCTCGTCGCCGAGAGCCCCGAGGACCTGCTCGCCCAGTTCGAGAAGTATCGCGCCCCGGTGAGCGGGAAGTGGATCGATCGCGGCCAGAAATAGTAATGATCGTGTCAGGCGGCGGCGGGCGCCTGCGACAGCTCGAAAGCGCCCGGATTGAGCCCTTCCTTCGATCGCAGCACGATCCGGATCGAAAGGCGGCGCTCGAGTGCTTCCAGATCGGCGGCGCCGTTGTCGTAAAGGTAGCGCGCGACTTCCGGGTTGAGGCGCACGATCAGCATGTCGGTCGCCGCCCCGCGGCTCGCCTCGCGATAGATGCCGCGCAGGACCTCGGCGGCGAGCGTCGGCACCGACTTAATCACCGCGCGCCCCTGGCATTGCGCGCACGGTTCGGTGAGCAGCTCCTCGAGGCTCTCGCGGGTGCGCTTGCGCGTCATCTGCACCAGCCCCAGCTCGGAAATCTTGAGCGCCGAGGTCCGCGCGCGATCGCGCTTGAGCGCCTGCGCCAGAGTCTCGCTGACCTTCTTGCGATCGGCCTCGCGGGTCATGTCGATAAAATCGACGATTATGATCCCGCCGATATTGCGCAAGCGGAGCTGCTTGACGACCTCGTCGGCCGCCTCAAGATTGGTCTTCAGGACGGTTTCGTCCTGGTTGTGTTTGCCCACGAAGCGGCCCGTGTTGACGTCGATCGCCGTCAGCGCCTCGGCGCGATCGAAGACCAGGTAGCCGCCCGACTTGAGCCAGACCTTGCGATCGAGCGCACGCTCGACCTGCGGCTCGACCTGGTAATGGTCGAAGATCGGGGCCGCGCCCTCGTACATCGCAATCCGCGAACGCAGGCGCGGCATGTACTGCTGAACGAATTGCAGGATGCGATCGTAAATGGCCCGGTCATCGCACCAGAGCCGCTCGACCTCGCTCGAAAACAGGTCGCGCACAGTGCGCAGCGCCAGATCGAGATCGTTGTAGAGAATCGTGGCCGGCGGCACGCTCTCGGCCTTGCGCACGATCGTGCTCCAAAGCCGCGTAAGGAAATTGGCGTCGCGCTGAATTTCGCGCTTGCTCACGCCTTCGCACGCCGTCCGCACGATGAAGCCGCCGCTCTGGCGACCCATCTCGGCCACCGCCTGGCGCAGCCGCGCGCGTTCCTCGGCGCTCGAAATCTGGCGCGAAATCCCGATATGGTTGCTGGTCGGCATGTACACCAGATGGCGCCCCGGCAGCGAGATAGACGACGTCAGCCGCGCACCCTTGGTGCCCATCGGCTCCTTCGCGATCTGAACGATTATCTCCTGGCCACGCTTGAGCTGCTGCTCGATCGGAACCCGCGGCCGCGGCACGCGATGGTGACGCCCGCGACGGCGCCGTCCGCCCTGCCGCGACTCCTCCGAGGCGGCCTCCGGCGCGGCCTCCGCGTCGCCCTCGCCGGTTAGAGGAGGCTCCGCTTCAGCCATTATCGGTTCGGTCTCGACATCCTCTTCGCCAATTACTTCGGCGATCGACCCGAAGGCGCTCACGTCATCGTGGAAGTCCGAGACATGCAGGAAGCCCGCCTTTTCGAGTCCGATATCGACAAACGCGGCCTGCATCCCGGGCAGCACGCGCGTCACTTTGCCCTTATAAATATTACCAGCGAGACCGCGATGCTCCTTGCGCTCGAGATGGAATTCGGTGAGCGAACTCTCCTCGAGCACGGCGACGCGCACTTCAAGCGCGCTCGCATTGATTACGATTTCGCGTTTCACTGGGAAGCCATTTCGCGGAGAGGGAGGGGCCGATCGAGCGCGCCGCCACAACTCGGGACCGGGAAGGCGCCGTGCGGTTCAAAGATAGCGATTACAGCCTTCGCCGTATCAAAGCACTCGCCAAGTCGTGCGGTAACCGTCGCATCCCCTCCACCATCTCAGCCTTGCCTCGGGATCATACGGCCCATATGGAGAAGGCGCAAGGCAATGTCCGCATTACGCGCGTGTGACGTAACAAAGGCCGTTATCGCGTCCGGAACGGCCCTAGGACACTATCAATTGTGGCAAATCGCAAAACCGAACGTTTGTTTGGTGGGATTGCACTCGTGCCCAGAATGGATTAAGCGAAGTAGAGTATGGCTTATTTAGCCAAGCCGGTCGCAGCGGACCATCCCGCATGCCGCTCCTTGGCGTCCCGCCTCGTCGGGCGGACGATTCCCGGTGGCAGTGCTGTCGTTACAACAGTGCTTATGTTCGATGAAGGGAATATGATCGGGGTGAGGCTGTGGTTGATTGGCCCCCGGTGAAGTTCGATGCGAGACAGAAGTTTTACTCGAGTTCGAGAAGCTGACCGGAGTCGTCAGTCTACCGGAGTTCAAGCCTCGCGTAGCCGTCTGGATCATCCCCCTGGGGGATGGAGTACACTCAGATATTAGCGAAGCTTACGGGAAACTCCCGAAACCGGTGCCGTCAAGGTGCCTCGAAATGCTCTCATTGGATCACAATTTTATTCAGCAACTGGTGGAAAGCTCCCCGGACATAATCGTCGCGGTTAATCGGGAAGGCGTCATAATCTTTTACAACGACGGCGCGCGCAGGAACCTGCATTACACGTCCGCCGAGATGATCGGTGAACATGTCACCCGTATCTACCCGTCCGTTGACGAGGCGCGCCGGGTGATGAAGGCGATGCGCGATTCGTCGGACTCGGGCCGTATCTCGAATTTCGAGACCGTGTTTCGCAGCAAGGACAATGAACTGATACCGGTCGCGATCTCGGGCTCGATCATCCATGAAGAGGGCGGCGCCGAGGTCGGATCGATTGGCTTCGCACGGGATATCCGTCCGATGCGCCAGCGCGAGCGGCTCGCAACCGCAGGTGAGATTGCCGTCAGCCTAGCCCACGAAATAAACAATCCGCTCGAATCGATCACCAACAACGTGGACCTGCTGACGCGATGCGTCGAGGCCCATCTGGCGGACTCCGAACTGGTGGTCGAGCAGGAGCGGCTGGATTCGATCCGCTCCGGGATCACGCGGGTGCAGGCGATCGTGCGCCGGCTCGATGACATGTGCCGCAAGGGCGTCTATGAGACCCGCGACTACATGGCGGGCAGGAAGATGGCGGACCTCGCGCCACGCGAGGGTTCGCCGGTGCGCGGCCAATCGGCTACGCAGGACGGCGGTGGAGACTGGCCGCTGACGGGGATGACGATCCTGGTGCTCGATGACGACCTTTCGGTCGTGACGTCGCTCGCCGACGTGTTGCGGGCCGAGCGATCTATCGTGCACACCGCGATCAGGCCGAGCGCCGCGCTGGGATTGTTGCGCAACATCAGGATCGACGCGGTAATCTCAGATGTCGTGATGCCTGAGATGGACGGCTACGAATTCTACCTGCGGGTCAAAGAGGAACTGCCGAATCTGCCGGTGATCCTGATGACGGCGTACTATTACGACCGCGACCACATCATCAAACGCAGCCGCCTGCGCGGCCTGGAAGGCGCGATCTTCAAAAAGCCGGTCAACCCCGTGAAGCTCCGCAAGATGCTGGTGCAGGCCCGTCAGCGACCCGCCAGTGTGGGGGTAACCATGGCCGCCAGCGTCGCGTCTGCTCCGGGCAGCAACAACACGCCGGTCCCCGCTGCAGGTACCGCTCCTTCGGCCGGCGCTGACCTCGCGCTTCCTGTCACAGGCACGGCCGTTACGGTCGCGCCTGGGACGGTTCCGACAGACACCCGGACTACGGGCTAAGCACAATATAGAGCGGAGAGCTCAGCGGATTCTGCGGGTTCTCGGTATTGACCGAGCCAAGCGACGTGAGCGAGGCATTGCTGCCGATCGAGAACTGCGAAACCGTACCAAGGATCTGATTCACCGCGTAAAGGAAGCTCCCGGTCGAATCCGAGACCAGTCCGGTCGGACTGCCCAGCCCGCCCAGTGAACTGGCAAGCGTCAGCGCTCCTGAAGTTACCGTAAAAGCCGACAGCGTGCTGACAGCCTGATTCGACGTATACAGGAAAAGTCCCAGCGTTGGGTTATTGGCGAGCGCTATCCCCACTGGCTGGTTGATTAACGCCGAGGTCGAATAGCTGGCGACGAAGGTCAGCGCCGCGCCGGTCCCGACGCTAAACACCGAAACCACCGCGGCCCTTGTATCGACCACGTAAACGAACAAACCGCGGGGATCGACCGCGATACCCTGCGGTGTCCCAGTGCCGGCCGGTCCCAGGCTCGGATTCGTGCTGGCAAGGGTCAACGAGCCCGACGCCCCGACCGTAAAGGAGAAGACTGTCCCGGCCGAGATGTCGGTGACAAAGATCGCTCCGCCACCCGGCGCCGAAGCGATTCCGAACGGTGCCACCAGGCCGCTTCCCGAGAAGGTCGCCGACGCCGTCAGAGTTCCGTTGGAGTTCACCAGGTAGCCGGAAACCGATCCGTTGCCCTGATTGGCCGCACAGAGAAATGAATCGACCGGATCGTAGGTTATCTGCTGCGGCGCACTGTTGATGCCGTCGCTCACCGATGCGAGCGCGGTCAAGGCGCCGGTCGAGACGTTGACCGCATACTCGCGAATTAAGGTGTCGCCCGCATTCGCAACGTAAAGGAACTGCCCCGAAGCACCAACCGCAAGACCGGTCGGACCGGGCGACGCGCCGACGTTGGTCGAAGCGATCAGGGCCATCAGGCCCGTCGATGGGTTACGGCTGAATTCGGAGAGTGATCCGTCCCCGTTATTGGTCACGAAACCGAGGACTCCCGGCGTCGGCGTCGCGCTCGCGGTGCCGGTTGCCGTGCTGGTAGGAGGAGCAAACGTTGACGTTGAGGTTACGGTCGCCGTCGTGGTCGCACCGCCAAAAAAGATGGCGTTGTTGCCGCACGCCTCCGCGCCAAACAACACCGCCATCGCGGCGAGCCATGCCCCGGCCGCGATGGCGCGCATTATCCGCCCCGCTATCGACCTCATTCGATCCTCTCGATTTGTGCGCTCTGCCGGCATCGGCGCAAGGCTAGCATAAGCATCGGCCAAGGCCGTATCGCGGGGGCGGTAGGCGCCCGCCGGACAGCACGCTAAGGTGTCGCGACGGCAGTTTGGCGGTCGCCGGCAACCGATGACGATTCGCATCGCGTTGTCTGGCGCATCGCTGAGCTTGCGAGTACTAAGAGCTTTGCGCCCGGCGGCAGCTCGGCGCCGGGCAACTGGCTTCCTGATCGACTGGGGAAATTTGGGGACGGCATAAGCATGGCTGATTCTAACGGCACGAATTCTCGGCGGGCGGGCGCGCTAATCCTGCGCAACCGCGCTCCAATCGGGGCGATTCTGATCGTCATAACCTTGTTCATGGCTTACTGGGCCGCGCACGTCCCAATCGCGACCCACTTCGAGGATTTTTTTCCGGCTAACCATCCCAACACTCTGCTCTACCGGCAATATCGCGATCAGTACGGCGGCGCGCAAACGGTCGTCCTGATGATTCGCGTCAAGCACGGCGACATCTTCAACTTCAAGACCCTGCATCTGATTCAGGACCTTACCGACGCGGTGAATGTCCTGCCTGGCGTCGATCACAACGAGGTCTTCTCACTCTCGTCGTATCGTGTGATCTATGCGCGCGCACTTCCGGGGGAACTCGCGTCCTCGCCGTTCATGTATCCGACGGTGCCGGCAACCGCCCAGCAGCTTCAGGATCTGAAGAACGCCGTGATGGCCCATCGCGCACAGCTCGCCGGCTATATCACGCCGGATAACAAGGGCGCGCTGGTAATCGCGAGCTTCAACGAGGAAGGCCTCGACTACGGCGCGCTCTTCAACCAGGTGCAGAAGATTATCGCCGATCACGAAGACGCCAACACCCGCATCTACGCGAGCGGCGCCATTATGTTCTCGGCGTGGGGCTATCACTACCTGCCGCGGATCGCGGGCATCTTCGCCGCATCGGCCGCGCTGATGGTGCTCATCCTCTTTCTAAGCCTGAGCCATCGCACCGGATGGTGGGCGCCGATTGTTACCGGCATCTGCTCGGCGATTTGGGGACTGGGCTTCATGAGCCTGATGCGCTTCAACTTCGACCCGGTGATGCTGGTGATCCCGCTGATTCTGACCGCACGCGACCTGAGCCACGGAATCCAATGGCATGGCCGTTACTACGAGGAGCTGGACCGCGCCGAGGATCACACTGTCGCATGCGCGCGAACGTTCGACGCGATGATCGGGCCGGGATTGCTGGCGGTGCTCGCCAATGTGGCCGGTATCGTGTTTCTGGCCTGCGGCGACATCCCGGCGCTCAGGCAGATCGGCTTTGGCGGCGCGGTGTGGATGGGCGCCAGCGTCGCGATGGTCTTCGTGTTCCAGCCGATCATGATGAGCTATCTGGCGCGGCCGCAGCTTCGTGAGCATGGCTGGCTCGCGCGCCTGCATGATCCGAATCGCAGGCCTGGCGGATTGCGCGATTGGGCGGCCGCGATTCCAGTAAGGCCGGGCGCGATGCGGGCGGGACTGCTCGCAGCCGGCCTAGGCCTGCTCGTGATCGGAATAATCGCAAGCCGCCATTCTCTGATTGGCTATCAAACCCCGGGCACGCCGATCTATGCGCCCCAAGCCAAGGTCAACCGCGATACCGCCGAAATTGGCAAGTTCCTCCCGACCAATTATGGATGGGTGGTAATCGAGTCGCCCAACTTTCCGGCGCCACAATCGACCGTTGCCCCAAGGACGCTCCGGATGTCGGATGATCTCGCGACCTTCCTGATGAGCCGGGGCGACGCGGTCGCGGTCATCGGCTTCGGCAACGTCGCGACCAAGCCGATGAACATGCTGTTGCACAACGGCTTTCCAAAGTACCTGGCGATGCCGAACACCGACCTTCTGAGCGCCGACCTGTGGGGCTTCTTCTTCAGCGGCACCGCGCCCGATGAGGTCTACACGTTCTTCGCCCGGTCACCCGACCTCACCAGCACCTGCATCCGCGTGCTGCTTCCCGACCATACCTATGCGCGACTGAAGCGGCTGCGCGACGATATCGCCTACTTCGTGCGCCATCGCGTGACGCCTGATCCCGGCCTCAAGCTGGTCAGAGTGCAATACCTCGGCGGTGACGCCGGCCTTTATCTTGCCGGCAACGAGGTCATTCCCCGGATCAATTACCTCAATATCGGCCTCGCGCTGGCAACGATCTTTATCGGATGTCTGATCTTCTTCCGTTCGATTGTCGCCGGAATACTTTTCGTCGTGGCGGGAGCGATGGCAAACTTTGCCGCTTTCGCTTACATGAACGCGCGCGGCATCGGCCTGACGACCGACACGATCCCCGTCATCTCGATCGGAATCGGAGTCGGGATCGATTTCGGGATTTACGCCGTCGCGCGCATTCGTGAAGAGGCTCGCGGCGGTAGTCCGCTCGATAGGGCGGTGGCGGCGGCGATGCGAACTACCGGCGCCTGGGTCTTCGCAACCTTCGTGATGATCGTCGCCGGGCTCGCGCCGTGGATCTTTTCGCCGCTGCTGTTCCACAATGAGATGAGCGAACTGCTCATTCTGCTGATGGTGGCCAACATGCTGGTCGGGATGCTGGTGCTGCCGACCTACATTGCGTGGCGCCGGCCGGGCTTTATAATCGCCGCGGAGCCGCTCCCAGGCGCCGGTGCGGAGCCGCTGGCCGGATCGCGAGGGGCGTGAACGCGCGGCCTGCGGAGGGCAGGCCGCGTCACGAATTGGCGAAGCGCTGGAGAAAGCGGGTCAGTGCGTGAGCGCGATAAAGAGCGGTTGACTCGATTCGTCGGGCGGATCCTGCGTGAACGCCGTGCCGACCAGCATCATGAAACCGCCCCGGTCGGCGACCACCTTGAACTGCGCGACCGTGCCGCTCTTGCGTCCGACCACGTAGAGAAGGCTGCCGGACTTGTCCGCCGCCATCCCTGCCGGTCCCGAGAACCCCACTGAGGTCTGGCCGCTCGGGACGAATTGCCCTTGATTGACCTCGTAGTCCTCGACCGAATCGATAGCCGGCTCGGTCACATAGGCGAACAGATGCTCGGGGCCGACGGGCAGCACCATGATGCCGTTGGCGTCGGAAGTCGGCATCCCGCGCGCAGCCCGGCCGCTATAAGCAAGCTTGCCGTCCTTGAAGGTGAATCTGGCCACGCTCGAGGAACGGCGATCGGTTACGTAGAGGAAGCGCCCCGACGGATCAACCGCGGCCATCCCGGGTTGCCCCGGTTTGTCGCCCAGACTGGGCGCGCTAGTGACCGGCGTCAGGAGGCCCGATGGATCGACCCTCATTGCGACCACCCGGCCCATGGTCGGGTCTACGGCGAAAGCATAGTGGTTGTCGGGCGAGAGGATGATTCCGCGCGGGCTCCTGAGCTGATCCCATCGAAGCGTCCCGACCAGCCACAGCGAGCCGTCGCCCGGGTCGATCGAATATTCGGAAATGGTTCCGTCGCCGGCGTTCGAGACGTAGGCGAATGCGCCCTTGTTGTCGAGAACGATCTGTTGCGGTGCGCTGAGCTTGTCCTGATTGACGAATCCGTCGCGCAGCGGCGTCAGGTTGCCGGTCGTCATGTCGAGCCGGAACTGGTAGACGCGCGCCTCGCCTTCATTGACGGCGTAGAGCGTGCGGTTTGAGGGATGGATCGCGATTCCCATCGGGCCGTGCGGCGCGCCGGCGTGAGTAGTTCCGATGAAGACGAGGCTCCCGTCGGGCTCGCGCTGGAATTGAGAGATCGTCCCCTGGCCGTAATTCGTAATGTAGGCATAAGCGGACGGCGATCCCGGCGTCATATGCGCGGGCGCGCTCGCATGGCGACTACAGCCGGCTGCGGCGATCGCAATCGCCGCTAATGCCGTGATACACGCTGCACGCCCTAGCCGTCCTTGATTCCCAAGAATTCTCTCGATCACGTCCGGTCCCCTCCAACGCAACGCCTCAGGATAGTCGCAGCGCGTGCCGAATTGAAATAAACCATCGCCGCGGTGTCGCGGGCTTGACACCCGAGCCAAGGTTGGAGGAACGATCCGGTGGAAGCTCATATTGGGCTGTACCGCCCAGGTTAGTCGCAAAGGAGAAGTTAGAGCCATGCCTAAGATCGATTTCGATAAGCTACCGAAGTTCTCCCAACTGCCGGTCAAGCCGGGCGCGCCGGCTGACTCGTGCTGGGGCGTCTTCGGCGACGACGACGAACTGGGATGCCTCAACCTGCTCACCGCCGAGGGAATCGTCGAGGCGGCGCGGCTGGTCAAACGAGGCCGGGTTTTCAGGCTCGATACTCCCGTCAATTACGCGACACCGCCGCTCTTCAACCGCAATCCGGCGCGGCACACGGTGGTGGATTTCTCGCAGTACGGGCTGCTCGGATTCGACGACATGCTCGACGATTACAACACCCAGGAAGGCAGTCAGTGGGACGGGCTCGGCCATGTCGGGAATCTCAAGGCGCAGGCCTTCTACAACGGCGCGACCGCGGCGGATATCCGCGCCGGCCGCCTGAGCATCCATCGATGGGCCAACCGGTTCGTCGGCCACGGCGTGATAATCGACGTCTGCAAGTATCGGATCGACCAGGGGCGGCCGCTCGACCCGCTGAGTTCGGACCGCTACTCGCTCAAGGACTTGAAGGACGCCGCCGCCGCGCAGGGCGCGACAATCCGGCCCGGTTCCGTGCTGCTCGTGCGCACGGGATGGATGCAGGCCTACCTGAAGTCGTCGCCCGAGGCGAAAGCCGCGATGGCGCCGCTCGATAAGCTCAAGGCGTGCGGAATCGAAGATACGCGCGAGATGGTCGCGTGGCTCTGGGACAGCCGCGTCGCCGCGATCGGCACCGATTGTCCCGCGGTCGAGCAATGGCCGTGGGATTTCAAAAACGAAGGCGCGCTGCACTATCGCACGCTGTCGCTGCTCGGGCTTCCACTGGGCGAGCAATTCGTGCTCGATGAACTCGCGGCGGATTGCCATCAGGATCGCCAGTACGAGTTCATGCTGGTGTCGTGTCCGCTCAACGTGCCCAACGGGATAGCCTCGCCGCCCAACGCGGTCGCGATCAAGTAGCCCGGCGAATCAGCGCCGCCGCGCCCGCGCGCGCGATTATCGTGGCGGCCAGCGTCAGAGCCGACGCGCGATCTCGCCGATCGCGGTCTCGACCGCCGCGGCCATCATCTCAAGCGTCATGCTGGGAGCGTGGCGATGGCGCACGGCCTGGCGGGCGTCGTAGGGCAGATGGATGAAGCCGGCCGGCACGCCGATCTGCCGGCGCAGCGTGTGTAGAACCGCGTACATCACGGAGTTGCATACGTAAGCGCCGGCGCTGAGCGAAAGCGTGGCGGGAATTCCACGCCGCGCGAGCGCCCGAAGAATCTCCTTTAGCGGCAGGCGCGCGAAGTATCCGTCGGGCGCGCCGGCGATGATCGCGGCGCCTGAAAGTCCACCGTCGGCCTCGCGTCCGGCGCGGCGCTCGATCAGGTTGATCGCGACCTTCTCGAGCGAGATCGCCGGGCGCGATCCGGCCTGGCCCAGACCGAGAACCGCGTCGGGCGCGCGCCGGCGAATCTCAGCGATTATCCGCCTGACTGCGCGCGGCGTATCGACCGGCAGCCGCACCGCCTCGACTATCACGCCCCCGATGATCTTTTTGTCGAGCGCCGCCGCGACCTCCCACGACGGGTTGGCGCGCTCGCCGCCGAACGGCTCGAAGCCGCTCAGGATCAGCCGGCGCCCGCGATGGATGCCTTTTACGCGCGGCGCTTTGGCATCTCGATCGGCAGGTCTTCGCGATTTCCCCATTCGCCCCACGATCCGATGTAGTTGCGCACGCGGCTGAATCCCGCGAGCTTGAGTGCGTAGTAGGCATTGGCGGAGCGATAGCCGCCCTGGCAATAGGGCACGATTTCCGCGTCGATGCTGAGCCCGAGCCGCTCGAAGGCCGCGCGCAGTTCGGCCGGCGATTTGAACTCGCCGCCCGCGGCAACGCTGTTTACCCAGTCGAGATGGAACGCGCCCGGAAGCGCGCCGGCGCGTCGTGCGCGGATACGCTCGCCGTAATATTCCTCGTCGCTGCGGACATCGAAGATTTGAATATCGGGTCGTCCAATGCTCTCGAGTATGTATTCGTGCGAAGCGAAAATATGGTCGCGCGGCGCGGCGCGGAATCTTGTCGGCTGAATCGGCGCGACGGCCGCGGTCAGCGCGGCGCCGGATGCACGCCGCAATCCGCCGTCGAGGATTCGGACCGCGCGATGGCCCGCGTATTCGGCAAGCCACGCGCCCCGCGTCGCGCGCATCCCGGAATCATTCTCATAGAAGACCAAAGTCTCTGCCCCGCTGATTCCCAACGCCGAGAATATCCACTCGAGTTGTGCCGAGAACTCGCGCATCGCACGCGCACTGGTATCGGCGTGATGGAAGGGAAAAGGATCAAAATGGCGCGCCCCTTCGAGATGCCCGGTGTCGAAGTCCGCCGCCGCGCGCATATCGACCAGGACGACCTCCGCGCGATGGCCCTCGAGCCATCGGATATCGACCAGCGTCTCATCCGATCGTGATGCGATCGCGCCTGCTTCGTCAGCCATCTGGTTGCTCCTTTGTCATTGCCAATTCGCACGGGGCGCCGGCACGATACGCGCCCGGCCTATCGGCTCTCCGCACCCACCGCCTCGCTGATCGAACGGAATCCGTCGCGCCGAAGCAAGTCCAGCAGCCCCCGTTTGATCGCGCGTATCATCATCGGCCCCTCGTACATCAGCCCGGTGTAGACCTCGACCAGCGCCGCCCCGGCGCGGATGTGTCCGTAGGCATCCTCGGCGCTCGAGATTCCGCCGACGCCGATTATCGGCATGCTGCCCTTCGTGCACCGGTAAATTTCGCCGATCTTCGATCGCGCGAGCGACTTAAGCGGCCGTCCGCTGAGCCCGCCGATGAAGGTGCATCGCACGCCCACGCTTTCGCGCTCGATCGTCGTGTTGCAGGCCACGATTCCCGCCAGGCCAGCCTCCGCGACAGTTTCGCATATGGCCGCGAGCGTTTGTGCGTCGAGGTCCGAGGCCAGCTTGACCATCACCGGCGGACTCCGCTTGAGCCGCGACGCGCTCTCGACAATCGATTCGAGCAGCGGACGCAGCCGGTTCGGCGCCTGCCAGTCGCGAAGCCCGGGGGTGTTCGGCGAACTCACATTGATGACGATAAAGTCCGCCATCGCACCCAGCCCCTCGACCAGGCCGCGATAATCGCCGGCTATCCGCTCGGGCGGCGTGTCGCGATTCGGGCCGAAATTGAGGCCCAGGCGCATCGCGGTTCCGGCCCGTCTCAGCCGCTTGAGCCGCCGCCCGACAACTTTCATTCCGGCGCTCGGAAATCCCAGTTGATTCACGATCGCCTCGAACTCGGGCAGCCGCCATACGCGCGGGCGTGGATTGCCGGCTTGCGGCCGAGGCGTGACCGTCCCCATCTCGGCGAAGCCGAAGCCGAGCGCCTGCCACGCGTGCGGAGCGCGCGCATCCTTGTCCATTCCGGCCGCGAGTCCGAGAGGATTTTTGAAGCTGAGGGAGCCCAGGCGAACCGCGAGCGCCGGCGGATCAAGGCCGTGCCCCACGTCCGGCATCAAGTGGAGCAACGCGATCATTACGCGATGCGTCGTCTCCGGGTCGAGCCGGAATAACAACGGTCGCACCACGCGCCGATAAAGCGCCGCGCCGTCGGCAGTCATCGTGGGGAATCTTGCAACGGCGGCGCGCCCGGCGCAAACGCTTCGCCGCCCGAGCTGTGGATCGAGGGCTGATAACTGTTCGGACGGCGGTTGTCCCGCTCCGCGCGGCGGTGGATCATTAGCCAGGCAGGACCGGGCGGATCACTCTCCGCGCCGGAAACAGAAGGACAGGCGCCAACAATGGATAACCGGGCTGCGATGCAGGTAAAGCTTATCGATTACGCGAACGCGCCGCTCGAAAAACTCTACGCCGCGTTCCGCACCTGCTACTCGTCCGAATCGCCGATCGAAATCTGGCAGAAGATCGAGGCGCAAAAGATCAGCCGCGAACGCATCCGCGAGTTCATCGGCGAGCGTCTCAAAACCGGCCATGCCTCGCCGCTCGAACAGGTCGTGTTCTGGTTCGCGATCTCGGGCGTCTCACGATCGCTGTCGCATCAGTTCGTCCGCCATCGCATCGGGATCAGTTTCGAGCAGCAGAGCCAGCGCTACGTCAAGTTCAAGCAGGAGCGGCTGGCGTTCGTGATGCCCGAATCGTGGCGGCGCGCCGCGATGGACGCCGACTTCGCGGAGTTGCTCGATCGCACGTCCGAGCTTTACGCGCGCGCGCTCAAGGCAGGCATTCCGGCTGAAGACGCGCGTTTCGTGCTGCCCAACGCCGCGCCGACCAACTTCCAGGTGATGGTCAACTTCGCCGAGATGCTCCACATCTGCGATTTGCGGTTGTGTGTGCGGGCGCAGTGGGAGATTCGCCGGATGGTCGCGCTGATGCGCGCGGAAATAAAGAAGGTCCTGCCCGAAATCGCCGTCTTTCTGCAGCCCAAATGCGGCGAGAATCGGATGGGCTATTGCGACGAGTCGCTCGAGGACTGGCAAAAGTGTCCGCTGGGACGGGTGCGGCCGCACAAGTCGGCGCTCTTCGAACTCTATGAACGCCACGGATCGCGCAAGGCTGAAGCACTGGGCGAGAAGGACTATCGCGCCGTCGAGGAGCAGGAGCAGCTCTAGGCTTACCCACCAGTGCCTGGGCGGATAGCTAGCGCGATGGATATCCACTTGCAGGAAGCTATCACCGCCTTCAATCGCGGATCGTACATCGACGCCGCCGAGCGGTTCGAGCATGCCACGCGCTCGGTGCCGGCCGAGTTGCGCGAATTGACCGGCGCGCTGGACCGCGTCGCCGCCGGACTCCATCTGCGCTTCGAGCGCGGCGGGCGCCAGGCAGCGATCAATCTGCTGTCGCAGGCCCTGATCGTACTCGAGGATTTCCGGCCCGCGCGCGCCGGAATCGACGTCGATCGGCTCTACGAGGATATCAATTCGTTTGTCGGCGTAGTCAGATCGAGTCCGCGCGATGAATCCGCCGGCCTGAAGCATCGCGCGCGACTGATGCTCGAACGCCGCCGGGCGCCGCGGATCAATGCGATCCCCGAAAGCTAAGCCCGCCACGCCGCGCATTGCTCACTACGCCAGCGCCCGCACGAATCAACTCGCGCTCGCCGCGATGCGTGCGCAGATCCTCGGCTGCGTGCGATGCGAAGCGCTGGTGCGATGCCGTTCGCGGGTCGTTCCCGGCGCCGGCGCAACTCCAGCCGCGATCGCTTTCGTCGGGCTCGCGCCCGGCCGTCTCGGCGCTGATCGTACTGGCATTCCCTTCACTGGCGATCGCTCGGGCCTCCTGCTCCGCCGAATGATCAGTCACGCACGCCTCGGCCGCGTGTTCATTACCAACCTCGTCAGGTGCAATCCGCGCGATGCGCTCGGGCGCAATCGGGATCCTGCCCCGGACGAGATAGCTAATTGCCGCCCATACCTCGAAGCTGAACTCGCGCTCGCACGGCCGCGCATCGTAGCATGCCTTGGGCAAATGGCATGGCGCGCGATGGCGGGCTCCGGCGTCCCGTTCGATCCGCGCGCCCGGCTGACTATCGAGCGTGGCGGGACTATCCTGTGCGCGATGTATCATCCGGCCTACGTCAATCGCGGCGCCTACCCATTGAAAACCTACGCGCGTGACTTCATCCGGCTGCGGCGTTTAGCCGCTCCGAGACGGCGCCGGTTGCGCCTTAGATGTCGCTATTAGCTGCTCCGGCTCCGCGGGATCGAAAGATCGCGAGGGTTCGCTAAGATGCACAACCTCGCGGTTGACGCGACTGTCCGTCGAACGGCGTCGCTGAGCGCAAGCGACCGCCCCTGAAACTCAGGCATGAAGTTGAAATTTCGGACCGGCCAATGGCCGATCGCACTGTCGCAAAAGGGCGATGCTGTCTCAGCGGTCGCGGCCGCCGCCCCGGCGTTCTCCACCGCCGCCGCCGCCACCACCGCCGCTACGCGCCTGCGCCTCGTTCACGCGAATCGGACGGCCCTTGATATCGCGTCCGTTCAAGCGCTTGACGGCTGCCTCCGCCCCCTCGTCCGTGCCCATTTCGACGAAGCCAAAGCCCCGCGAACGGTTGGTCGCCCGATCCATGATGACCTGTGCATTGTCAACCGTGCCAGCCTCCGCAAACAGATCTTGGAGGTCTTGATCGGTGACACCCCAGGCGAGATTACCAACATACAATCTGCGGCCCATTCAACGCTCTCCTAGCACTCAATCCGAGACATCGATGGCGGCCGGCCTGCCTGTCCCTTTCTGACGTACAAATGCCCACCGGCAACAGCCGGTGGGCAATCATCTCATGAGCGGCGCCAGCGATGTTCATCGGACCAAACTTGAGGCCCTTATAGCACCGCCGAAGCAATAAACATAGCGCTCCAAAAGGCACCATAATCATATATCGCTTAGCTCCTCGCAATGATTCGCGCAGGCGAAGATGACTCGCGCCCCGAGCTTCGGGATCCGCCGCGTTCCCGCCGGCCGCTCCGCGCGTATTTCCATTCCCGCGTGTTACGCGACATTGGTACACCTTCGGCGCGTATCCTCAATCGATATACTTCATCCGCAATAGTCGAACCCCTGATTTCTCCCGGCGCTGAATCACCCGAGCGCGCATTCCCGGCAAACGCCGCCCGCCCGAGCTCCGTGCCAGCCGCCCATCCGAATCCGATCTCTGGTGATATTCAGTGGATTCACGGGTGAAAGTTCTGGTATAGGAAGCCTATTGACCTATTGTACACCGCTTACGATTGTGGGTTAGTATGATTGTGTACTAAAGGTGGTCTACTCTTGTCGGACTCGTGCACATTGTGTAGCGTAGAGCGCCGCCGGAATTGTAGACTCGTATAATTGAAAGGAGTTAGTTCATGCCACGAATGAAGGACGCCGCCGCCACTGGGTCGGCATTTCGCCAGGTGCAGAGTCAGGCCCGCAATCTGCTCGGCCAGTTGCGCAAGGAGATCCACTCCAAGGAAATGGAACTGGCGCGGCTCAAGCAGGAAGAGGTATCGCTCAGCCAGCTCACCGGGCGGCCGCAAACAGTGCGCGGCCCGCGTGCCGCATCAGCAGGCGGCGGCGGCCGAATCGACTGGCGCGGGATTCTTACCGAGCTGCCCAAGCAGTTCAAAGCCGCCGATATCCGTGAAATCCGCGGCGTCAAAAGCAAGCGGCCATCGGAAATCTTTGCCGCCATCACCCGCTGGATCGAAGCCGGCCTGGTCAAGCGCAAGGCGCGCGGTGTCTACGAGCGCGTCTGAGTTCTTCCTCGATACTCATATCAAAGCGGCGCCGAATTCATCCGGGCTGCGCAATCGACGCCGGCCCGGATGCTTTTGGCCGCGCTCCTTCGATCAACAAGCCGGCTCTGAGGCCGGTGGGAAAGCGGCGTGTCTGTAAAGACTATCGAGTGGCGCGCGGGCACGGTGCGGATGATCGATCAGCGCCTGCTGCCCTCGCGCGAAGTCATCCGCGTCTATCGCGATTATGGCCAAGTGGCCGAAGCGATTCGGACCATGGTGATCCGCGGCGCGCCGGCCATTGGCGTCGCGGCCGCGATGGGCGCCGCGCTGGGAATGAAAGGCGTCAGCGGCGAACGCGCCCGCAAGCGTTTCGCGCTCGTGGCGGCCCGATTGCGCGCCACGCGTCCCACCGCGGTCAACCTCGGATGGGCGCTCGACCGGATTGGCCGGGTGCTCGAGGAATCGATCGCGCTCAGCGCTCCCGCGCTTTTCCGGCGCATCCGCGACGAAGCAATCGCAATCATGGAAGAGGATATCGCGGCCAATCGCGCGCTCGGCGGTTTCGGCGCCGATCTGATCGGTGAGTCGGCCACCGTGCTGACGCATTGCAATGCTGGCGCGCTCGCCACCGCCGGCTACGGCACCGCGCTCGGCGTGGTGCGGGCGGCGCGCGAGGCGGGTAAGAACGTAGTCGTTATCGCCGATGAGACGCGGCCGTTCCTCCAGGGCTCGCGCCTCACCGCGTGGGAGCTGCGCAAGGATCATATTCCCGTTACTGTGATCGCCGACAACATGGCGGGCAGCGTACTCGCGCGCGGCGTAGTCAACTGCGTAATCGTCGGGACCGATCGCACCGCCGCCAATGGCGATGTCGCGAACAAAATCGGAACCTACCCGCTCGCCGTGATGGCGCACCGCCACGGCGTGCCGTTTTACGTGGCGGCGCCGCTGTCGTCAGTGGACCTCGATTGCCCAAGCGGCGAGATGATTCCGATCGAGCAGCGCGCGCAGGACGAAGTAACGTCGTTTGCCGGCAAGCGGGTTGCGCCCGCCGGCGTCGCGGCTTTTAATCCCGCCTTCGACGTCACGCCGGCGGAACTCGTCACCGCGATTATCACCGAGCGCGGCATCGCCCGTCCGCCATACACGCAGAGCCTGGCCGCGCTCAAACACGCCGCCGCCGATTCCAAACCGCGCGGCTAATCGCGCCGCGCGATCGCGCCCGCCAGTCCATCGCCAAGCAGATTGAATCCCATCACGGAGAGGCCAATAGCCACTCCCGGCGCGGTCGTCAGATGGGGCGATACGAGCAGGAACGCGCGCCCGGCTTCGAGCATGTTGCCCCAGCTCGGCGTGGGCGGCAGCACCCCGAGGCCCAGGAACGAGAGCGCCGCCTCGGCCACGATAATGCCGCCGATTCCAAACGTCGCCTGCACCGCCACCGGACCGGCCAGCGCGGGCATCAGATGGCGAAAAAGCAGACGCCCCGGCGCCGCGCCGAGCGATCGCGCCGCTTCGACATATTCGCGCTCGCGCAGCGACAGTATCTGCCCGCGCACCAGCCGCGCGTAACCCGTCCAGCCCATCGCCGTCAGCGCCACCACAAGATCGATCATGCCCGGTCCGAGGATCGCCGCCAGCGCGATCGCAAGCAGGAAGCCCGGAAACGCAAGCACGATATCGACCGCCCGCATCACCAGGTTATCGACCCATCCGCCCGCGACCGCCGCCGATCCGCCGATCACGCTGCCGAGCGCGAGCGACAGCGTGACCACCGAAACCGACACGCCGAGCGAAAGCCGCGCGCCCCACAGAATCCGGCTCAGCACATCACGCCCCAGCGCGTCGCATCCGAGCCAATGCACACGGCTCGGCGGCGCGAGACTCCGCGCCAGATCGATCGCGAACGGGTCCGCGTGCGCGACCAGCGGCCCAAGCGCCGCCGCCGCCGCGATAACGCCGACGATCGCGGCTCCCGCCGCCAGCGACGGATTACCGCCCAGCCGCATCGCGCCTGCTCCCGCGCCGATTCCCGCCGCACGCTCCCGAACGCAATTTCATTGTCAGACCGGACGCACGCGCGGATCGACGATTCCGTAAACCATGTCGGTCATCAGGTTGACCAGCACGTAACTGAGCGCGAAGGTCAGCACGCAGCCCTCGACCAGCGGATAGTCGCGCGCGCTAATCGCCGTGATCAACAGCCGCCCCATCCCCGGCCACGAAAAGATCATCTCGGTCACGATCGCGCCGGTCAGCAGGCCCCCCGCTTCGAGCCCCACCAGCGTCACCACCGGCGTAATCGCATTACGCAGTCCGTGACGGATCAGCGCGGCGCTCTCGCCCAGCCCCTTGCTGCGCGCGGTGCGCATGTAGTCGGCGTGGCGCACCCGCATCAGGCTCTGCCGCAGCATCCGCGCGACAATCGCGGCCAGCGCGCTCCCGAGCGTCACGGCCGGCAGTACCAGATGCGCGAACCCGCCACGCCCGGTCAGCGGCAGCCATCCGAGGTCGAGCGAGAAAACAATCATCAGCAACGGCCCCAGGCACAGATGCGGCACTGAAATCCCGACGATCGCAAAACCCATCGCGCCCATATCAGCCGCGCTTCCGGGCTTGGCGCCCGCTATCGTCCCGAGCGGCAGCGCTATCAGCAGCGCAACTGCGAGCCCCGCCGCCGCAAGTTCGAGCGTGGCCGGAAAGCGCTCCGCAATCAGCCGCGTGACCGGCTCATGCGCCGAAATCGATTCGCCCAGATCGCCGTGCGCGACTCCTGCGAGAAATCCGATGTATTGCGCCGCCAGCGGACGATCCAGGCCCAACTGATGCCGCATCGCGGCCACGTCGGCGGGCGCCGCGGTATCGCCCAGCATCGCGGTCACCGGGTCGCCCGGCACCAGATGGATCAGCGCGAAGGTGAGCGTCGCCACGCCCAGCGCGACCGGAACGAGCGCCAGAATCCGGCGCATCAGATAGCGCGTCATTTCGTCTGCGCTTCGACCGTCACGTTTTCCAGCGAGCGCAGGCTGCCATTGGGAAACGGCTTGAACCCGCGAATATTCCTGTTCATCACCACCACGTTATCCTGCCACCACATCGACACGTAGGGCAGGTCGGTCGCGGCGAGCTTCTGTACTTGCGCGTAGATTTCGCGCCGCTGCTCCTGATCGATTGTGGCGTCGCCCGCTTCGAGCAGCTCGTCCATTTTCGGATTCGAGTAGTCGCCGCGATTATAGCCCCGCGGCGGCGTCATCGCGGAATCGAAAACCATGTAGTAATGATGCGGATCATTGATGCCGACCCAGTCCAGCGCCGCAAGATCGAAATCGCCACGCTCGATATCGCCATAGAACGTCGCGAATTCGTTGGTCCGCACCATGACGTTGATTCCCATCCGCAGCAGCATCGCGGAAATCGCCTCGGCCAGCCGCTTGCCCTCGGGCGTCGTCTTATACATCAGGCTGATATCGCGCATCCCGGACTCATCCCGAGGCCAACCTGCCTCGTCCAGCAGCTTCGAGGCCTCGACCGGATCATATTCGTAGCGTGGCGCGTCTCCGCTGTACGCCCAGTTCTCCGGCGCGATCATCCCCGTCGCCGGCCGCGCCGTATCGCGCATCAGCGCCTTGATAATCGCCCGGCGATCGATCCCGAGCGCGATCGCCGTCCGCACTCGCAAATCGCGGAGCTTCGGATTTCGGAAGTTGAATTCAAGATAGTGATAGGTCGTGCCCGGCGACTCGACGATTCGCAGATTCGGGCGCATCGCGAGGTATCCGAGCAGATCGGGCTGGATATTGTTCTCGGAAAGATCGCACACGCCCTCCGCCAGTTCGAGCGCGCGGACGGTCGGGTCAGGCACGACCTTGAACACGATCCCGCGCGGCGCCCCGGGACCGCTCGGGCGTTGCGGATTACGCCCCAGCACCACCGCGTCGTCCCGAACGAAACTCTCGATCCGAAACGGTCCGCTGCCCACCGGCGTCCCGCCCCGCGCTGGCGTCCCGTACGGCACCACGCCCATCATCGCCAACTCGAGCGCCGGTGCATACGGCCGATGCGTCGTTATCACGATCGTGCGATCGTCCGGCGCCTCGATTGCCGCAATCGGCCCAAGTCCGCCCAGTTTCGGCGACGTCGCCGCCGGATCGAGCACCGAGTCGTAGCTATATTTTACGTCGCGCGCCGTCAGCGCCCGCCCGTCGCTGAATCGCAGACCGCCGCGCAGATGGAAAACTATCTTGGTCGGCGCAGGCCGCTCGAAACTCTCCGCCAGATTCCCGACGAAACGCCCGTGCTCGTCGATTCGCACCAGCGAATCGAATACGAGGTGATCGACCCGCTCCGAAAGCGCGTCGGTCGCATAGCGTGGATCGAGCGTCAGCGGCGAACTCTCGAGATCGACCTGCAGATATCCGTCCGGAACGCCGATTCGCCGCCGTTCGCACCCCGTTGTGGCCAGCGCCGCCCACATCAGCGCCGCCGCCACTATCAGCGCGCCGCCGGCGATGCGATTCCGTCCCGGCGGACCGTTATCCATGCTCATCGGTCCCATCGAGTGCGCAATAATAGCAGGCGCGGAACTTGGCTCCCATTTCGCGGCCGGCCTGTCGGCCGTCCAGATGCAGAGCTAAACTCGATACGAGGTGAAAATGAACCCCGATTGGCGTTCAATGGTCGTAATTCGGCAGGGCGACATCACCGGCGCGGCTGTCGACGCGATCGTCAATGCGGCCAACAACAACCTTATCCTTGGCGCGGGCGTCGCAGGCGCAATCCGCGTCCGTGGCGGCCCGTCGATCCAGCATGAATGCGACCGCATCGGCGCGATTCCCATCGGTGAAGCCGTGATCACGGGCGCCGGCCGGCTGCCCGCGCGCTTCGTGATCCATGCCGCGAGCATGCGGATGGGCGGACGCACCACCGAGACCGCTTTGCGCGAGGCGACCCGCAACTCGCTCCGCCGCGCCGCCGAACATGGCCTCGAATCGATCGCCTTTCCCGCGATCGGCACCGGCATCGCCGGATTTCCGCTCACTCGATGCGCCGAGGTGATGCTCGACGAAGTTCGCGCCCACCTTCGCGAGCCCACTTCGCTGCGCAAGATCGAATTGGTCCTCTTCGACGCGGCGGCGCTGGACGCTTTCACGCGCGCCTTCGCCGCGATGAAGTCTTAACCGATCGCTCGCGGCCGCTCCCGGAAACCGTCATCATGATGGCGAGTCCGTGTCGATCACCTGTTTGGAGCGCCAATCAGTCGGGCTCTTCAATCGCAATCGCCGCTCTCGTACGAAGGTGCGCGGTAGCTCGGATTCAGGTCGAGCGCCGCCATGATAACGAGATCATCAAGCTGGCGCGAAAGTTGCGCCGCAGGTATGAGAATTGCCCTCTAAAGAAGGTCACACTCGATTTAGCTTGGAAAACACACCGCTATATGAATCATGCAAGTAAGGGTTGCTGAGCAGACAGGCATGAAGATGCCTGCTTATCAGGCAGACCCTAAGGCCGAAGGTCTCTTCGACGAGATGTTTGCCGCCGACGGCTCGGTGCGTACCGGATGCGAGCCCGTTATCGCCGAACTGCTCGGCTCCGATTGGTCGCGCGCCGAATCGGTTCGCAACCGCGCCTATGAGATGTTTCTGCGCCGCGGCGTCACCTTTCATGTCTACGGCGCGGGCGACGGCAGCGAGCGCATCTTTCCCTTCGATCCCATCCCGCGCATCATCGACGCCGCCACCTGGCGCAATCTCGAAGCAGGCCTGATCCAGCGCGTCCGCGCGCTCAACGCCTTCATCGCCGACGTTTACGGCGATGGCTCGATCCTCAACGACGGCAAAATTCCGCGCGACCTGGTCGTCGGATGCTCACAGTTTCGCCGCCAGGCCACCGGCATCAAGCCGCCCGCGGGCGCGTACGTCACGGTCGCCGGTATCGACCTGGTGCGTGGCGCCGACGGACGCTTCTTGGTCCTCGAAGACAATGTCCGCACCCCCTCGGGCGTCTCTTACGTGCTCGAGAATCGCCTTGTGATGACCCGGCTGCTGCCCGAACTGGTGCGCAATTCCGGAATCAGAAGCGTCGAGCGCTACCCGTCCGACCTCCTCGAATGCCTCAAGGAGATTGCGCCCACCGGCGTCTCGCGCCCCACCGTCGCGATTCTTACCCCCGGCGCCTACAACTCGGCCTTCTTCGAGCACATCTTCCTCTCGCAGCAGATGGGCATCGATTTGGTTGAAGGACGCGACCTCGTATGCGTCGATAACCGCCTCTTCATGAAGACCGTGCGTGGGCTTCGCCGGATCGACGTCCTCTATCGCCGGATCGACGACGACTATCTCGACCCCGTGGTCTTCCGCCCCGACTCGCTGCTCGGCGTCGCCGGAATCACCACCGCGCTCCGCGCCGGCACGCTCGCCATCGCCAACGCGATCGGCACCGGCGTCGCCGATGACAAGGCGGTCTTCGCCTACACGCCCGAGATGATCCGCTATTACCTGAACGAGGAGCCGCTGCTGCCAATCGTCGAAACCTATCTGCTGCGCGATCCCGCCGTGCGCGACGAGGTGCTGCGCAATATCGACCGCTTCGTGATCAAGCCCACTGGCGCCTCGGGCGGCTATGGCGTGGTAATCGGACCGCGCGCCGCCGAGCAGGAGCTCGAGCAGACCCGCGCCCGAATCCTCCGCGATCCCAACGGCTTTATCGCCCAACCGATGGTGCAACTGTCCGTCCATCCCACGCTCGTGCGCGACGCTCAGGGCCTCGCCCTCAAGCCGCGCCATATCGATCTGCGTCCCTTCGTGCTGTTCGGCGCGACCCCGCGCGTGTTGCCCGGCGGATTGACCCGCGTCGCGCTGCGCGAGGGCAGCATGGTCGTCAACTCCTCTCAGGGCGGTGGCAGCAAGGATACCTGGGTGCTCGAAGAACCGTGCTAAGACGTGTCGCCGACCACCTTTTCTGGGCCGCGCGCTACGTCGAACGCGCCGAATGGCGCGCGCGCCTGGCCGATGTCAACTATCATCTGCTGGTCGAAGGCGGCGCGACCAGCGCACAGTCGTGGGCCGTGCTGCTTGCGATAACCGGCGAAGCCGAACTCTTTTCGCGCCACTATGACACTGCCGAGGAAGAGCCGGTCCTCAACTTTCTCGCCTTCGACGATCGCAACTCATCGTCCATCCGATGCTGTATCGACGCGGCGCGCAGCAACCTGCACTCGCTGCGCCATCTGGTGTCGTCCGAACTCTGGCTCGAAATCAACTCGCTCTATCTCGATTCGCGCGCATGGTCGTTCGAGCTCTTCGAGACCCGCGGGGTCTACGCCTTTTTCCAGGAGATCAAAGGGCGTTTCTGGGCGGTCGCGGGCATCTGCGAATCCACTCTGCCGCGCGATCCCACCTACGATTTCTGGCAACTCGGCCTGATGCTCGAGCGGGCGGACAATGTCTCGCGCTTACTCGACGTCAAGTACCATCTGCTGCTGCCCGGAGTCGAAGCCGTCGGCGGTCCGATCGATCTGCTCCAATGGGCGGCCGTACTGCGTAGCGCGTCGGGGCTCGAGGCGTATCGCCGCATATGGGGCAATTCGATCCGCATCGACCGCGTCGTCCAGCTCCTGCTCTTCGATCCAACCTTTCCGCGCTCGGCCCGCTTTTGCGTCGATCGGATGGAGAATGCGCTCGAACGTATCGCGAACTTCTGCGACGGCAACGACGCGCCCCGCCCAATCGCCGCCACCGGCAACCTCGCCCGCATCCTTTCCGAGCGCGGCGCGCGCGAAGTCATTATCGGCGGCCTCCACGAATTCCTCCTCGATCTGCAAAAGGAATGCGCGCGCGTCGGCGACAGCCTCTTCGAAGAATATTTAAGGTTCGAGTAAGCGATGCTGTACCGAATCCGGCATAGCACCCGCTTCAGTTATGCGGAACCCGCCTACGAATCGCACAACGAGGCGCGGCTGCGCCCGTACAGCGGCGGACGCCAGCGATGCCTTAGTTTCAGGCTTATCGTCGAGCCCGAGGCCAACTTCTTCTCCTATCGCGACTACTTCGGCAACTGGGTCGAGGTCGTCGCCCTCCACGATCCACACATGGAAGCCTCGATTACCGCCGAATCGCTGGTCGAGACCGACGCGCCGCCCGACGAGGAGAACGGGGACCTGCCTTTCGAAGCCTTTCTCACCGAGGACCTTACCCGCACCCGCGAGCATTACGAATATCTCTCGCCCAGTGCCTACGTGCCTTTCAGCGACCGTCTAAAGCGCTTTTTCTGGATGGTTCATCCCGAACCCGACGAAGGCGTGATCGCTTACAGCGACAGGCTCGTCCGCCTGGTCCGCGATCAGTTCGCCTACGAGCCCGGCAAGACCAACGTCCACTCCAACCTGGACGAAATCCTCACCGCCGGCGCGGGCGTCTGCCAGGACTTCGCTCACCTGACGCTCGGCCTGATGCGCCTCGCTGGAATCCCTTGCCGCTACGTCTCAGGCTATCTGGCTCCCCTTCGCGGCGGCATCGTACGGGGCGAACAGGCAAGCCACGCATGGATCGAAGCGCTGCTGCCCGCCCAGGGATGGGTCGGGTTCGATCCGACTCACGGCTCGCGCACCGCCGTGAACCATATCCGCATCGCGATCGGACGCGACTATACCGACGCCACTCCGCTGCGTGGCACCTTTAGAAGCGGCGATGCCGGCAACGCGATGACCGTGGCGCTCCAGGTCGAGCCGATCGAGCCCGATCGCGTCCCGCGCCTGTCAAGCGACCAGTAGATCAGTAGCCGCTCTCCCACTTGCCTACTCTCAACGCCTGCCGCTGGTAGACGACCCCGATTATTTGGTGTGAGGGACGTTTTTGGACTCGCTCGCGGGGCGCTCGCGCAGGGTGAGACAGGTGCTCGACGCTCTTGCCACCAGTACCTTTCGCCCCGGCTGATTCGATTCGGCCCCCGCGCCCGGCCCGCCCGTATCCCATACGTCGCACTCGACCATCCCGACCCGCCGTCCGCGGCTGACCACCCGCGCTTCGGCAACCAGATGGCCCTTGGTAACGCCGCGCAGATAGTTGATCTTCAGCTCAAGCGTCCGGAAGGTCTCGCCCTCCTCGAGCTCCGACAAGTACGCCTCACCCATCGCCGCGTCGGCGATATCGCAATAGACCCCGCCGTGCAGCACGCCCATCGGGTTGGCATGACGCTCGTCGGCGTCGAACTCGATCGTCAACCGCCCCGGAGCGACCGCGGTTATTCTGAATCCGAGTAAGCGCGCGATCGGCGGCGGCTCCAACTCACCCGTTATTAACTTCTCGATTCGTTCGATCCCGCGCATAGCGCGCAATCCTCCTGCGCGGCCTCAGCGCACGTAGATGAAGATTCCCTCGTAGATCAGCGCCGGCTTGTCGCTGCCGACCACCGCGACCTGCGTCTCCGTCGTCACTTGCGTCCCCTGCGGCCGCGAATCGACCGCCACCACGCGCGACCGCGCATGGACGCTCTTCCCGGCCATCACCGGCGAGATGAAGCGCAGCTTGTTTGCGCCGTAGTTCACCACGTTGCGATAGCCGGCCACTTTCCAGCTCTGCTCAGTCTGGAACGCCGGCAGCAGGCTCAAAGTCAGAAACCCGTGCGCCACCGGGCCGCCGAACGGGCTCTCGCGCTTCGCCCGCTCGATATCGATATGAATCCACTGATGGTCGCCCGTCACGTCGGCGAACTGATTGATCTTCTCCTGCGTCACCTCGATCGGCGCGCTCCACGGACCGAACTCCGTGGATATCTTCGACTTCAGCAGCTCGACGTCTTCAAAGTGAATGTTTTCCATCTGAACTCTCCCTGCGAAGGCGGCCGCCTCCGCTCCCTTCTGGATCAATATATGTGCATATACAAGGTATTGCCGCACGTCAAGGACTGGAGCCGTGAGCGGATTCCGAACGCCTGCGGTTCACTTCGCGACTCCGCGCGCGGATGCTATCGCGGGTGAAAATATTTAGGAGGCCGAAGCCGCCACTTCACACGAGGCGCCCGCCGCAACGCCCTGCGCAGGCCAATTCAAATATGAATGAGATTCGGAAACCTGAGATCGCCGCGCGCCGGGCACCTATCCAGCAGTCATTCTGGCGTGGTGATACCGGCGCCGCCGGGCACTATTGGTCTTACGCATGGACTGAATAGCGGACGCGTTACCTCACTCGCCGTGCGGTGCGGAATCGTCGTGCTCATGCTTCTCGCCGACGGCATCCTGGTTCACGCCGGTCAGGTTCGAGAATAGCGCAAGCCCCTGCTCGCTCAGCCGGTAAGTCGAAATCGGACGTCCCCGCTCGAATCCACGCTCCCGATGCATCAGATCGGTCAGCGTGATCCCCTCTTTGCGCGCCCACGAATTCAGCTCGCGGATAATCGGCGGAATATTTCCGGTCCTTATCTCCGCCGCCCGCGCGACTTCGTCGGAGGTCAGGCCGGCAGGCGCGCGCATCAGCGCAGCCAGAAACTGCGACGTGGCCGAGCTCAAGATCACGCCGCTTGAGCCGTTCGACTCAGACTGCACTCGGCGCTGATCCACGCGCCGACCACGAATGGCGTCGCGCACTGACAGCGCATCCGCCAGCTTGTCAGTCTCGATCGTCCCGTCAGGCAAAATCCGGAAGGTCATCGTGAACCTTATTTACCTGTTTGTCAGCTTCTAGACAAGTAAAAACAGATAATTTTATTTTATTTCATCACTAAAGTACTTTAAACATTGCTAGAGGCGATGTTGAACCTCTAATTTAAATTTCGCTCGTCCATTAAATCTGAATCAAAGTCCCTGAAACCGAATCTTTTCTCGATTCCTTGTCCTGGACAAGCGACCTTCGGCCCGCGATCACCGCATTTCGACAAAGGGATTAAACGATCAGGCCATGAATTGTCTTGATAGCTTTTGATCTTGAATGTTTCAGTTAGAAATGTTTAGAGATGCTTTAAGATGAAATTAGGCTTGACAGCCACGTTACACGCTATTACCTTGAACTCGTTATGTTTGGTTATATCTTATTTAGGCAGGCGTTGGCACAGGTTCATCGGCTTTGCATCATCAACGCGAGTCACCTGTTGTCTCTCTCGCTGCCGGTTCTTGTGATTCTGATGTTCCTAACGGCGTCTCCCACCCATGCGCAGCAGAACCCGGCCGTTGTCGGACAGTTCTCTGCTCTCTATCCGTGGCCTTCAGAGGCGATACATACCCATCTGCTGCCGAATGGAAACGTGCTCTCCTGGGACGAGGAGGCACCCAACGGCAACAACTACCAGCAGGGGACCACGCTGACCTACATCGTGAATATCCCGCCGGGCGGCGCTCCGGGCGCTGTCACCACCGCGGTCGATTCACATACGCTGCTCTTCTGCTCCGGCCATACCTTCCTTACGGATGGACGGCTGGCGGTGATTGGCGGACAGGATCAGGGGCTCGACTACGGCGACAAAGACACCGACTTCTTCGACTATCGGACCAACACCTGGTCCTCGGGTCCCACGATGGCTAACGGCCGCTGGTATGGAACCGCCACTACGCTCGCGAATGGCGAGATCATGGCGAACGCCGGATGGGTCACGCCGGGCTCCAATGGATGGCCGGTTGATAATCAGGTGCCCGAGGTAACCACCGGCGGGAAGGCGTCTTGGGTCGAGCTGACCGGCGCAACCCGTGGATGGGGGCTCTATCCCAGAAGCTTTCTCGCTCCGAATGGCGACGTGATCGTCGTTGGACCGGCACCGGTTACCCGCTACATCGATACTTCCGGCGCCGGTACGGTTATCAAGGTCGGCAGGACTATCTTCGGAAATCGCTATGCCGGCTCCGCGGTGATGTATGACGTGGGTAAAATTCTGATCGTCGGCGGTGCCAATCCGGCCACCAACACTGCGGAAATTCTCGACCTCAAAGCTTCCAAGCCCGCCTGGCAGTCCACCGGTTCGATGAGCTATGCGCGCCAATATCTCAACGCGACCATTCTCGCCGATGGCACCGTCCTCGCGACCGGTGGCAGCACCGGCGGCCGCATCACCAGCAATGTCGTCCTGCCGAGCGAAATCTGGAATCCCGCGACCGGGTTATGGACCGTCGTCGCGAGCCTGCCCCATCAGCGGCTCTACCATTCAACCGCGACGCTGCTTTCCGACGGCCGCGTCCTCTCTGCGGGCGGAATCACCGGCGCTCCCGGTAGCAAGGGAATCGAAACCGCCTCGGTCTACAAGGACGCAGAAATCTATTCGCCGCCCTATCTCTTCAACGGACCGCGGCCAACGATTACGTCCGCGCCGCAAAGCGTTGCCTACGGCGAGAGCTTCATTGTCACGACGCCCGACGCCGCCTCAATAGCCAACGTCAACTGGATCCGGCTCTCCTCGACCACTCACAGCTTCAATATGAACCAGCGCCTCAGGCATGTCAGGTTCACGCCAACGTCAGACGGGAGCGGTCTTACTGTCAACGCTCCGTTGAATCCCAACACCTGCCCGCCGGGCCATTACCTGATGTTCATTCTGAACGGATTGGGAGTGCCGTCGGTCGCCTCGATTATCCACATCAGTTCGACTACGGAGTCGGCGCCCCCCAAGACTCCCGCGGGATGACGGCCGCCGCGCCCTTGCTCTGCGGTTATCGTGAACCGCCGGTGGCTTGACTGCGATGCGGGGAACGTAAATCCTGCTGGATGCGCGGAGAGGTTCGGGAGTCTGGTTTAACCGGCGTGACTCGAAATCACGTGAGCCCTTGCGGCTCCGGGGGTTCGAATCCCCCCCTCTCCGCCAAATAAGATCGCGAACCCGGCGCGATCGCCGCGCGCCTGTTCCGGAAAGCCCGCATCCGTCAGCGATCGTACCAGTTAACGGCTTCGATGCCCGCGAATCCAACCGCCGCAAACGACAGCGGCTCTCGTGCCGACCATGCCGCTCATGCCACGGTGATAGCATCCGGAACGATCCGCCTGCCCATTCACTTTTTCGTTCTGTCCGTTTTCTGGTTCGTCTATGGCTCAATCGAGTTGCCCTGGATTACGCCCAAGGCGATCCGCCTCTTCTACCAGCCGACCGTACTCAGCCTTGTGCATGTGTTCACGCTCGGCTTCATCACCTCGGCGATCATGGGCGTCATGTACAGATATGTACCGGCTCTGACGCACCGGTCGATCCCCTATCCGCGCCTCGCGATGGTGCAGTTCGCAGCTTACGTAATCGGCGTCGCCGGTATGGTCTCCCATTTTGCCCTTGACCAATGGAGCGGGCTCTGGTGGTCCGCCGCGATGGTGCTCGCGAGCATCATCCTTTTCGCGATCGATCTGATACCGCTGCTCTGGACCCGCTTCGGCAGCGGCATCGCCGAAACCGGCATGTTCGGCGCGATCTGCTTCCTGCTCGTGGCCGCGGCGCTTGGCTTATTGATGGGCGTCGAGGAGGTGCACGGTTTTCTTTGGGGCAATCTCGTCGCGAGCCTTGGAGGCCATGTCACATTCGCCGCGATCGGTTGGATGACGCTGACGATCTGCGCGGCCGCCTATCGCTTCGTCCCGGCCTTCATTTTGCCGAAGAAGCAGCTACCGCCGTTCGCACTCTGGCAGATTGTCGCGCTCGCCGTAGCCACGCTCGGCCTCGGAACTTCAATTCTGTTCGGCCTCGATCAGACCCTGCTTTGGAGTCTCCTGCTCGCCGGAGCACTGCTCGCCTGGATGACCATTATGATTACGCTGATACGGAGCCGCCGGATGCCTATCGAGTGGAGTTCGGGTCATGCGCTTGCCGGGATGCTCTGGCTGATCGTCGCGATCGTGCTCGGCCAACTCGTCGCATGGTCGGGCGCCTGGAGCGCGCGCGGTTCACGGTTCGCGGGCGCGATGGTGACCGCGGCGATCCTCGGATGGGCCGGCAATTTCATTATCGGCATGTCGTATCAACTATTTCCCGGCTTCGTCGCGCGAGTGAGAACCGCGATGCGATTTCCCCTGCTCTCGATCGCGGAGCTGTCGATCCAATGGCCGCGCCCGCTGATACTGTTGGCCTACAACGCGGGCGTGATTTCGATCACATCTGCATTCATTATCAAAGCTCCCGCGCTCGGCGCCGCCGGCGGATCGCTCGTGATAGTCGCCGCCGTGCCCTACGCCGCGACCACCCTCTGGACGCTCAGTTATGCGTATCGCCGTTCGGTCCCGCGAACGGTTCGAAACGGCTTCCCCATCCTGCCGGAATAGTCCGGAATGCCGAGGCGTGCCGCAACGGTCACTTGCCAAAGCCACGCTGATAATGGTTATAAGCAATTGATCGGGGATCGGGCCGAGCAACGCAAATCTTGACGGGGAGCCAATATGGCCAAGGTAATCGATTCGGACGGGCATATCGTCGAGCCGCGTAAGCTGTGGGAGGAATACGTCGAGCCTGCCTTTCGCGAGCGGATGCCGAAGATCGCCAAGGACGCCGAAGGTATCGATCGCTTCGGCGCCGGAAGCTGGTCCGCAGGAATCTATTTTCCGGCCGCGATGTGTATCCCCGGAGGCCTCAGCCCCGAGCGGATGCGCAAGCTCACGTGGGACGATCTGCGCCCCGGCAGTTACGATCCGCACGCGCGAATCAAGGACATGGACGGAGAGGGAATCGACGTGTCGTTTCTCTTCCCCTCGCTCGGACTGGGCTACCCCGCACTGCGCGAGCGCGATCTGACGATCGCCGCGTGCCGCGCCTACAACAACTGGATGGCGGATTTCTGCCGGCCGTATCGCGACCGCCTCTATAGCGTCGCCCCGGTCCCGATGCTCGACGTCGACGCCGCGATCGCCGAAATGCGCCGCGTCGTCAGGGAACACGGCGTACGCGCGGTCGGGGTGCGGCCGAATCCATACGGCAGTCGGCTGCTGAGCGATCCGGCAAACGATCCGTTCTGGCGCGAGGCCGAAGAGCTCGACTGCACGATCGCGCTCCACGGCGCGGTCGGCGGCGACATGCCCACCGCGGGCTTTGATCGCTACCACGACTTTTTTCAGCGCATGATCATCTCGCATCCGCTCGAGCAGCAGATGGCCTGCATGGACCTTATCTGCGGCGGCGTACTCGAACGCCATCCGCGCCTGCGCTTCGCGTTTCTCGAAGCCGGCGGGTTGTGGGTTCCGTACTGGCTCGGGCGAATCGACGAATTTTACGAGAAGATCGGCTTTCTGGCGCCCAAGCTCAAGATGAAGCCGAGCGACTACTTCCGCCGCCAATGTTTCAGCTCCTGCGAGCCCGACGACGTGGCGCTCAAGGCCGCCGCCGCGCTGGGCGTCGATGATCTCCTGATGTGGGCGTCCGACTATCCTCATTACGACTGCACATTTCCGGGTGCAGTCGAGGAGTTGCGCGAGCATTGCGCGACGCTGCCGGCGGACGCCAAGCGCAAAATCATGGGTGACAACGCGGCGCGCTGCTACGGCATAAGCTGAACGCCGCCCGAAATCACCTAAGCTCCCGGTCTTCCCCACTGTCGCCGAACCCGATCCGCTGATCACAGCCGGCCGCGGACGAGGGCGATTGATTGAAACGTGTGTCGATATCGTAATACGAGATTGAACCTCGATGTCGAATCATCGGTTACGTTAACGAGCAGGAAAATCGCCAGCTTTACGCGGGGTTGATCCGCCTCCACATCCTGCATCACGCATGCGAAGAGCCGATCTTCGGTTTGGGAATAATCGAAGAACTCGCGCGGCACGGTTACAAGCTGAGCGGCGGCAGCCTTTACCCGATTCTTCACGCCATGGAGCGCAAGGGCTATCTGCGTTCGGCCGAGGAGCGCTCGGGCAAATGGGCGCGACGTGTTTACCGGGCAACTCCGGTCGGCCTGTATTTTGCCGCTCCCGGGCTTCCCCGTATTCGAGGGGCCGCGCAGTAACGGAAGCTTCGGTGGCGGCGCATTGAATGGCGCAACCAGCGTCGTGGCCTCCGAGGATATCGTCGCTCTCATCCGCCAGATGTCCGTGGTCGATGCGGCACTGGCCGTGCGCTCCCAACAAGCCGCCGCAACTGACGAACAAAGAATGCTGATCGCATTCGGCGCCGCGCGAGCTTTCATGAACGAGCTCGCGGCCGTTCAGACGGTCAAGGCCGCGCGTGCAGGCGTGATGCGTGAGCAGGCGTTTGTGACTTCGGTCAAGGGGCTCGTCGGTTTCCGCCGGCGGCGGCAGTTTACCAAGTAGCTATAACTTCACAGCGGGCGTTGCACTGACTATACCGATCGAACAGATTCTGGCCGCACGGGCCGATGTCGACCGCGCTCGGGCCAATGTGAAGCTCGCGAAATCCCAGTATCAGGAGACCGCTCTGCAACTTCGCACGCAGTTCGACAGTGCGCTCGCCGTTCTGACCAGCGCCGTGCGTATCGCCTCGAATACCACTATCGAGTTGGATGCCGCGCAAGCGAGCCAGCGCCAGAATCTCGCCCGCTACCGCCCCGGCCTGGCTACCGCCTTGGATGTGGAACCGGCCGATCAGTTTCTGACGCAGGCCGAAATCGACCATTCGGTGGCGAATGTCAACGTCTGGCAGGCCTTTCTGCTGGTGTGGCGCGCGGCGGGTGATCTCGACCCGTTTTTGTCCGCCTGCAGACGGGCCGAGCAAGCGAGCCGCTGATCATGTGGCTAATTCGTCTGGCGCTGCGCCGGCCGATCAGCGTGATGGTCGCCGCCGCCGCGATTCTTTTGGGCGCCTGGCTTTCGATCCGCAGCGCGCCCGCCGATATCTTCCCATCGCTCGGCATCCCGGTGATCTACGTGGTGCAACCCTACGCCGGCATGTCGCCGAGCCAGATTGAGAGCCAATTCGTCACTTACTACGAGTATCACTTCCTTTACATTGCGGGCCTCGACCATATCGAATCGCAATCGATTCAGGGCGCGGGCTTGCTCAAGCTCTATTTCCGGCACGGCACCGATATCGCGCAATCCATGGCGCAGGTGACGGCAATGACCTTCCGCGCCAACTCCTTCATGCCACCGGGAACGCTGCCGGCCTTTATAGTCAGATTCGATGCGGTGGTTCGATTCCAGCCGGGCAACTGGTCTTCTCCAGCGATACGCATAGCGAATCGGAAATTCAGACTGCGGCGCTCTATCGCGTGCGGCCGATGCTCGGTACGTTGCCAGGCGACTCCGCGCCGCCGCCGTTCGGCGGTAAGGTCCGCACAATAGTGATCGATCTCGATCCCGATAGCCTGCGCTCCTACGGCGTCTCGCCCTACAATGTCGTACAGGCAGTGCTCCATTCCAATCTCACGCTGCCCTCCGTCGACCCCTTCGATCGCGAAAGCATCCACTTCGAACAGCCATGAAGCTACAGACTAGTAATAACAATCCAATCCAGTGCGCGCTTCGCCGGCCAATCGGCTTCGGCGTCGCAGTCCTCGCCTGGCTCGCACTGTCGCTGGCCGCGATCATTGTTGGATGTAAGTTCACGCCAACCACGGACGTTCAATCCACTGCCGCCGAGCCGGAAGTTTCCCAGGTCGAGGTAGTCGCGGCCGTGTCCCGGAACCTCTCAACTGCCGACCGGTTGCCTGCCGAACTCATTCCGTGGGAGCAGGTCGCCATCTATCCCAAGGTGCAGGGATATGTTGAAGACATTCCGGTCGATCGCGGCTCAATCGTTCACTTGGGCCAGTTGCTGGTGCGCCTGTCCGCGCCCGAGCTGCTCGCGCAAACCGCGCAGGCGGAGGCCACCATGGCCGGCGACGAAGCCACTTATCGAAGGCTGGTAAAGGCCTCGGAAACTCCCGGTGCCACCTCGCCAAATGAGGTCGAGCTCGCCCGGCAAGCCTACAAGGCCGACCTTGACCGCGTGCACCAACTAAAGAGTCTGGCGGGATATCTCGAGATTACCGCTCCTTTCGACGGCATCATCAGTGAGCGCAATGTTCATCCGGGCGCCTTGGTGGGTCCGCCAAGCGAGCCGCTTGCCACCACGGTCCCGCTGTTGCGGCTCCAACAGATTTCGCATCTGAGACTGGTGGTTGCTGTCCCGCAAGCTGATGCGAACGCGGTCGCGATTGGCGCCAGCGTGCGCTTTCAGGTCAGCGCGTGGCCGGGAAGATCCTTCACCGCCACCATCAGCCGCATCTCGCATTCGGTTGATCCCGCCACCCGGACCATGCCCGTGGAAGCGGATTACTATCAACAACAATACGTACTGGACCCGGGGATGTTCGTCGAGGTTCTATGGCCAGTGCGGGAGGCCTCATCGGGCCGTAAGAATTATCGCCGCCTGCCTGAGTACCAGCCGCCCCCCGGCTACGCGCTCGCGAACTGGCGCAGAAACTCGACGTTCAACTTAAGCTTCTCGCCCAGCCACAATGCGTTCACCGCATGATCCGTGTACGCGTCGCCGGTATCCGGATGCACCAGGACCGCGAGCCCCGCGCGATTCACCATCAGCCACGGCACGATCCGCGCGAACTCGGGCGGATCGAACTTCACCTGGTACATCGCCTGCGGATGCGGTCCGACGGGCTCTTCCCGCCAGCGCCCCATCACCACCTCGAAACGTCCCTCGATCTCGCTGCGCAGCCGCTCCGCCGCCGGACGCGAAGCAGCATCATAGTAGACGTGGGCATGATAAAACCGAATCACCGACGAATCGACCGGATAGTCCATCGCACTAACCCTCGTCAATACTCATTATGCAATCGAGGCGCTACTTGTACTCCGAAAACAGAACCCCTTTTGCCCGCAGTTCCTTTACTCTGTCGTCCGTCAGCCCCAGATGCTTTTGCAGTAGCTCGCCGCCATGCTGGCCCAGCGTCGGCGCCTCGATATCCGGCAGCTCGGGAAACTCCGAAAACTTCAGCGGAAACCCCGGAATCGTCACCTCGCCCAGGATCGGATCGCTCACCTTCCGGATCATTCCGCGCGCCTTGAAGTACGGATGCGTGATGCTGTCAGCCACCGACATCACCGGCGACGCCGCTATCCGATGCTCCTCGAACACCTTCAGCACCGCCTCGTCGGTCGGCTGCGACGCCATCCACGCCTCGATCATCGCGATCAGCTCCTTCTGATTCTTCGCCCGGTCCGGCATCGTCGCAAACCGCGGATCGTCGGTCAGCTCGGGACGCCCGATCGCCCGCGCCATCGACGGCCATTGCCGATCCAGCACCAGTATCACGATATATCCCTGCGGCCCCTTGAATACCCCGCACGGCGTCACCAGCGCATGATGCGCTCCCATCCGCTCCGGAACATATTGCCCCTCGGTCATCGTGTACGCCTGGATATTGACCTCGTGCATATGATAAATCGCATCGACCATCGATATATCTATATGCTGCCCCACGCCAGTCTTTTCGCGATAGTACAGTGCATAGCCAATCGCCGAGAACGCATGGACTCCGCTGCCCTGATCGCCAATACCCATTCCGACGAACACCGGCGGCCGGTCCGGATAGCCATTCATATGCATCAGGCCCGAAAACGCCTGCGCGATAAAATCGTAGCCCACCTTGTGCGCCAGCGGCCCGGTCTTCCCGAACGCCGAGATCGACGCCATGATCACCCGCGGATTGATCTTCCGCACCGACGCGTAGTCGAGTCCCTTGCGCTCGAGCACCCCCGGCCCGTAGTTCTCGATCACCACGTCCACCTTGCCCACCAGCGAGTGCAACAGCTCGATCGTCTCGGGCTTTGAAAAATCGAGGCACAGGCTTTTCTTGCCTCGATTCTGCTGCACGAAATACGCGCTCCGCCCGTTCTTCACGATCGGCAGCAGCCGCGCCGGGTCACCCATCGGCGCCTGCTCGACCTTGATTATCTCCGCCCCCATCTCCGCCATGAACCGCGTCACCGTCGGACCCGCAAGATACTGCGTGAAGTCCAGCACCTTCAGCCCCGATAGCATCAGCGCGCCATCCGCCTGATTCTTATTCATAGTCATTCGCCTTTGAACTTGGCCGGCCGCTTCTCCCGAAACGCGCGCACGCCCTCTCTGGAATCCGCGGTATTTCCCGCTATTCGCTGATTCTGCCGCTCGAGATTAAGTTGCTCCTCGTAACTGTTCTCGAGGCTCTCCCAGTAGATTCGCCGGATCAGTCCGAGCGCGACCGTCGGCCCGCTCGCGAGCTCCCGCGCCATCTCCATCGCCTTCCCCATCAGCTCGCCGTCCTCGTACACCCGATTCACCAGCCCCCATTCGAGCGCCTTTTCCGCCGCCAGCCGCTCCCCCAGCATCGATAGCTCGACCGCGCGCGCCTTTCCCACCAGCCGCGGCAGTATCCATGTCGATCCACCGTCCGGTACCAGCCCGATTCGCCGGAACGCCTGCAGAAAATATGCGGACCGCGCACACAGGATCAAATCGCCCATCAGCGCAAAGCTCATTCCCACGCCCGCCGCCGCGCCGTTGACCGCCGTCACGATCGGTATCGGAAGCTCCCGCAGCCGCCGCAAAAATGGATGGAAGTGCGTCTCGAGCGCCGACCCCGCATCACGATTCGCCCCCGGCCGCGGTTGCAAGTTCGCCCCCGAGCAGAACGCACGCCCTGCGCCGGTCATCACGATGCACCGAATCCCATGCTGCGGATTCTCCACCTCCGCGATCGCTTTCATCAGCCCATCGACCATCTCCGCCGAGACCGCGTTCATCACCTCCGGATGGTTCAGCGTCACGATTCCGATCTGCCCGTCAACCTCGAGCTTCACGCGTTCGAATTCCATGCCTCTCTCCTGATCAAGCATTCGCCAGCCTCTTCGATTCCGCCGGCTCCTTGACGATTCTATCTAGCACGCCACGAGGCCCGACCGTATCGCCAACTCCATCCTCCGGTCGCCGTCCCACCGATGGATTTTCTTCCCACGATCGGATTCATTGAGATCCCACGTCCCGCAACCGATGACCAGTGGAGCATTGTCATGAACGGAATCCTCGATGGTTTGCGCGTGATCGAAGGCTCGGCTTTCGTCGCCGCCCCGCTCGGCGGCATGACCCTCGCCCAGCTCGGCGCCGACGTCATCCGTTTCGACCAAATCGACGGCGGCCTCGACTACCATCGATGGCCCCTCTCCGGCGACGGCCAGAGCCTCTTCTGGGCCGGCCTCAACAAGGGCAAACGCTCGATCCAGCTCGATCTGCGCGCGCCCGCCGGCCGCGAACTCGCAACCGCCCTGATCGCCGCCCCCGGCGATAATGCGGGCCTCTTCCTCACCAACTTCCCCGCCCGCGATTGGCTCGACTACCGCGCCCTCAGCCGCCGCCGCGCCGACCTCGTGATGGTCGCGCTCACCGGCAATCCCGACGGCACCTCCGAGGTCGATTACACCGTCAACCCCGCCACCGGATTCCCCTGGGCCACCGGCCCGCGCAATCTCGCCGAGCCTCTCAATAGCGTCCTCCCAGCATGGGATATCGCGCTCGGCACCCTCGCCACGGTCGGGATGCTCGCGGCCGAACGCCACCGCCGCCTCACTCGCGAGGGCCAGCTAATCCGCCTCTCACTCTCCGATGTAGCCTTTGCGATGGTCGGTAATCTCGGCCGCATCGCCGAGGCCCAACTCGGTGGCCGCGATCAATCCAAGGACGGCAACTACCTATATGGCGCCTTCGGCCACGATTTCGAAACCCGCGACGGCCGCCGCGTGATGGTCGTCGCGCTCACCGCCCGCCAATGGAACGCCCTCGTCGATGCGACCGGCATCGCCGACGCCTGCCACAGCGTCGAACGCGCCACCGGCCACGATCTCGCCACCGAGAGCGGACGCTTCAACGCCCGCGACCTTATCGCCGCCCTGCTCCGTCCCTGGTTCGCCTCGCGCAACCTCGCCGCCATCCGTGATACCTTCGCCGGCACCAGCGTCTCATGGGGCCCCTACCAGACCTTCCGCCAGCTCGTCGCCGAGGACCCCCGATGCTCGACGGCCAATCCCATCTTCGCCGAGGTCGACCATCCCGGCGTCGGCCGCTACCTGATGCCCGGGTCGCCGCTCGATTTCTCCGCCGTCCCGCGCGTCCCCGTCCGTCGCGCCCCGCTTCTCGGCGAGAACACCGACGAGATTCTCGCTGATCTGCTTGGTCTCAGCTCCGCCGAGATCGCCCGTCTCCACGACAAGCGCATCGTCGCCGCGCCCCCCACCCCACGCTGATGGCACCGCGTTTGCGCAGCAAACGCGGTGCCATCAGCGTCCCATGCGCGAGCGCGCCGCCGGCGCCCCCGCCGCGCATCGCGAGCGGACCGGCGCGGGGCGCCGTTCCGC
>Ga0307374_10001851_pt1 | contig 38735 bp, 33 predicted proteins | sample OX3MG_FD_202532 | JGI IMG/M metagenome (GOLD analysis project Ga0307374, IMG submission 202532) | Soil microbial communities from Risofladan, Vaasa, Finland - OX-3 | ecosystem: Environmental > Terrestrial > Soil > Coastal area > Acid sulfate soil | place: Finland: Risofladan, Vaasa | collected... | reverse complement strand
CGACACCGACACCGACACCGACACCGACACCGACACCGACACCGACACCGACACCGACACCGACACCGACACCGACACCGACACCGACACCGACACCGACACCGACACCGACACCGACACCGACACCACCTGGCAGCTCCGCCGGGGGGCCGATCCCCTCAAGGATCAGTCCTACGTCCTGTCCATGCTGGGCCAGGACGCGCTGTCGCGTGTCGTCTTCCCGGTGGGTGACATGACCAAGGACGAGGTGCGGGCCCACGCCCGCCGTCTCGGGCTGCGCACCGCCGCCAAGCCGGACAGCCAGGACGTCTGCTTCATCGGGAGCGCGGAAGGCCGTGAGGGGTTCCTGTCCCGGCGGGTTGACCTGCATCCCGCCGAGGTGGTCGACAGCGACGGACGCCCGGCCGGCTCCGTGCAGGCCGTCGAGCTCGTCACGGTGGGGCAGCGCCGCGGCATGGGCCACGGCAGCGACGGCAAGCGCCGCTACGTGACCCACGTCGACGTGGCGGCACGGCAGGTCACCGTCGGCAGCGCGGCGGAGGTCATGCGGTCCTCGGTGCTGCTGGCCGGGGCGTCGCTCACGTGGGTCGACCGGCCGCTCGCCCCCGGGGCACGGGCGGTGGCGCAGGTCAGCGCCCACGGGCGCCCGGTGCCCTGCACGCTCGTCGCCGATCCGACGGCACCCACCGTCGAGGTCATATTCGACGACCCGCAGCGCCCGGTTGCGCCGGGCCAGACGGTGGCGCTCTATGACGCGCTCGACCCCGACGCCGTGGTGGGCGCCGGCATCGCCGCCTGATGTCGGACGCATCGGGCGAGGTCCCGAAGGAGGCGGCGGCCCGCGCCGCCGAGCTCCGGGCCCAGATCATCCAGAACAACGAGCTGTACCACCAGCTCGATGCGCCCGAGATCCCCGACTCCGAGTACGACCTCCTCGTCGTCGAGCTCCGACAGCTCGAAGAGGACTATCCCGCCCTGGCCACCCCCGACTCACCGACACAGGCCGTGGGCGCCGCACCGTCGGGCCTGTTCCAGGAGGTGCGGCACCGGGTCCCGATGATGAGCCTCGACAACTCGTTCAGCGAGGAGGAACTGCGGGCCTGGGCGGCCCGGCTCCACCGCCTGCTGCCCGATCTGGACCTCGAGACGCTGGCCTTCTCCTGCGAGCCCAAGGTCGATGGCGTGGCCATGTCGCTCACGTACGAGAAAGGCCGCCTGGTGCAGGGCGCCACCCGAGGCGACGGGGTCACGGGCGAGGACGTGACGGCGAACATCCGCACCGTCGCCGACGTGCCGAAGGAACTGGCCAAGGCGGGCGGCCCCTACCCCGACATCATCGAGGTCCGCGGCGAGATCTACATGCCCGTCAAAGAGTTCGAGGCCATGAACAAGCGCCAGGCCGAGCTCGGCGAGCGCCTCTTCGTCAACCCGCGCAACTCGGCGGCCGGCGCGCTGCGCCAGAAGGACCCGACCGTCACGGCGCAGCGGCCGCTGCACTTCTGGGCCTACGCGCTCGGCGACGTGCAGGCCGCCACGAGCCCGAAGAGCGAGGTCATATGGCCGGCCGCGACCCAGACCGAGACCCTGGCCCAGCTCAAGAAGGCCGGCTTCCCGGTCAGCCCCGACGCCCGCCGCATCGTGGGCATGACCAACGTGGTCGCCCGCTGCGAGGAGCTGGCCGAGGCCCGCCACACGCTCGCGTACGAGATCGACGGCGTGGTCACGAAGGTCGACGAGGTGGCTCTGCGCGACATATTCGGCTCCACGTCACGCGCCCCACGGTGGGCCATCGCCTTCAAGTTCCCTCCCGAAGAGCGCACGACCCGCCTGCTCGACATCATGGTGTCGATCGGCCGCACCGGACGGGCCACACCGTTCGCCCGGCTCGAGCCCGTCTTCGTCGGCGGCTCCACGGTCGGCGTGGCGACGTTGCACAACGAGGACCAGGTGGCGGTCAAGGACGTGCGCCCGGGCGACCTCGTCATCGTGCGCAAGGCCGGCGACGTCATACCCGAGGTCGTCGGCCCGGTCCGTGAGGGCCCCGGCGTGCCCAAGCGCCGCAAGACGAAGTGGAAGTTCCCGGCCAGCTGCCCGTCGTGCGGCCAGCCGCTCGTGCGCCTCCCCGGCGAGAGCGACACGTACTGCACCAACATCGACTGCCCGGCGCAGCGCGTGCAGCGCATTTCGCACTACGCCTCGCGCGGCGCCATGGACATCGAAGGCCTCGGCGAGGAGCGCGTCCTCCAGCTCGTCAGCGCCGGCCTCATCAACGACGCCGCCGATCTCTATGACCTGACTCCGGAGCAGCTCACCGCCCTGGACCGCTTCGGCGCCCTCTCGGCGGCCAACCTGGTGGCGGGCATCGATGCCTCACGGTCACAACCGTTGAGCCGCCTGCTGGTCGCGCTGGGCATCCGTCACGTCGGCCCCACCGGTGCCCGGGCCGTGGCGCGTGCCTTCGCCACGCTGAATGCGATCGCCGGCGCCACCGTCGAGCAGCTCGCCGCGGTCGACGGCGTTGGCGGGATCATCGCGGCGAGCCTGGCCGAGTTCCTCTCGGCCGACACCAACGTTGCCGTCATCGACCGCCTGCGCCGGGCCGGCGTGTCGATGGAGGAGCCGGGTGCGGCCGGCGAATCCGGGGCGGCGGCCCTCCCGCAGACACTCGAAGGCAAGACGGTGGTGGTCACCGGCGCCGTGCCCGAGTACACGCGGGAGGGGGCCGAGGAGGCGATCACGGCGCGGGGCGGCAAGTCGCCGGGGAGCGTGTCGAAGAAGACGTTCGTGCTCGTGGTGGGCGAGTCGCCGGGTGCCAGCAAGTTGAAGAAGGCCGAGGACCTCGCGATCCCGCAGCTCGATGCGGGGTCGTTCCAGACACTGCTCGACACGGGCGAACTGCCCTCTTGAGGAGAACCGCTGCTGGTAGGGGGGTGTCCACCGGCTGCGTGCCTGGGGTCGGTAGCCTGAGTTCGCCCCGATGCCCCTAATTTCAGACTCCATCGGCCGGGTCCTTGGGAAGCGGTACCGGCTGCTCTCCGCTTTGGGTACCGGCGCATCAGCTCACGTCTACTTGGCCGAGGACGTGTCCCTCCAACGTCACGTCGCCGTGAAGGTGCTCCAACCCGGGTTGGCGACGGATGAGGCCTTCCTCAAACGCTTCCGGGCCGAGGCGCGGTCGGTGGCGTCGCTGAACCACCCGCACGTGCTGCGCGTCTTCGACTGGGGTGACGACACGGACGGGCCGTATCTCGTTCTGGAGTATCTCGGTGGCGGTTCCCTTCGTGACTTGTTGGATCGTGACATACGGCTGTCACTTTCCCAGGCGGCCCAGCTCGGGACCGAGGTGGCGCAGGGTCTGGCCTACGCGCACCTGCGTGGTCTGGTGCACCGGGACATCAAGCCGGCCAACCTGTTGTTCGACGAGGAGGGTCGGGTACGGGTGGCCGACTTCGGCGTCGCCCGTGCATTGGCGGAGGCGGCCTGGACCGAGCCGGCGGGAGCGATGATCGGGACCGCCCGCTATATAAGTCCCGAGGCGGCGGAGGGGAAGCCGGTCGACGGCCGGGCCGACGTCTACTCGCTGGCGTTGGTCCTCTACGAGTCCGTGACAGGGGTGGTGCCCTTCGTCAAAGACACCACCATGGGGACGTTGGCCGCCCGGGTGGGGCAGCCACTGCCGCACAATGATCTGCTCGGTCCTCTCGACGACGTCCTGGCCCGGGCCGCTGCGCCCGATGTGGCGTCCCGCCTGGACGCCGCGGGTCTGGCGGCGCGGCTGGGTGCATTGGCGGCCGCCCTGCCGACGCCCTCGGCGCTGCCGCTCATCATGCCCAAGCTCGAGGACTCGGCGCCGATCGGCGGGTTCCGGGCCCCGGGCGTGTCCGAGCTGACCGACTCGGGGCGGACGTTGGCCGGTGGCGCCGCCGCCGGTGCCGCCGCGGCTGCTGCTCTGGGCGACGGCACGGCCATCGCCCCCGGGTTGGCGGCAGCCGCCACGCCGATCGGGACGAAGGCGGGACCGGGCGAGCTCTTCGATGCCGAGCCGGGTGCCAACCCCGCCACTGCGTCATCGTCGAAGCGCAAGCGCCGGCGCGCTGCGATCCTGAGCACTGGTGGCCCACCGGAGCCGTACAAGCCCAAGACGAGCAAGAAGTGGTGGTGGATCGGCGGCGCCATCGCGCTGGCGGTGATTCTGGCCGCCGCCGCCGGGCTGGTGCTGGCCTTCGCCACGAATGTCTTCACGCCCTCGCACCCGGTGCCCTCGGTGGTCAACTTGCCGGTAGCCCAGGCGAAGACGGCGGTGGACAAGGTCCATATGACCTTGAAGGAGGGCGCGCCGGTGACGTCCATCATCGTGGCGGCCGGCGACGTGGTGTCGCAGAGCCCGAAGCCAGGGGTGATGCAGAAGGAGGGCTCGACGGTCCACGTGGTGCTCTCGAGCGGGAAGCCGGACGTCACCGTGCCCTCGTTGTCCGGTATGACGTGCGCGCAGGCGGCGGCGGCGCTGCAATCGGCGCACTTCCTGTCGGTCTGCGCGCCGGGCACCTACAGCAACACCGTGCCGACCTCGGTCCTGGTGCTGTGGTCGATCAACGCGACGCAGAACCCGACCAAGGCGCCTTACGGATCGACGATCACGCTGGTGCCGTCCTTGGGCCACGAGCCGGCGACCGTGCCGAACATCCCGAGCAGTTACACGTTCGCCCAGGCCGCGGCGGCGTTGCAGGCCGTCGGTCTCACGGCCACGCAGAACAACGAGTCCAGTACGACGGTGCCTTCGGGCCAGGTCATCTCGACCTCGCCCGCCAGCGGCGCCTCGGCCCCTTACGGCTCGGCGGTGGCGGTCAACGTCTCGACCGGACCGCCGACGACGACGGTCCCCAACGTCATCGGTGACACGGTCCCCCAGGCCACCACCGCCTTGCAGGGGGCCAGCCTGAGTGTCTCGGGCGTGTCGGGCAACCCGAGCAACCCCGTCACGGGCACGCAGCCTTCCGTGGGCTCGACGGTGCCGACGGGCACGGCCGTGCAGATCTTCACGCACTAGCCGCCCGACCCCGGACGTGCCCCGACTGCTCCACGTCCCCACCCCGCGGTCTCCCGTACGCTCAGTCCCGTGACGGCCCTCCCTTTTGATCCGAATTGCGACCTCTGCGAGGCCGCGCACCTGTCGGAATGGCACCACGAGGACGACACCTGCTGGGTGGCGGACTGCGAGGTGTGCGGTGTGCCCATGGTGGTGTGGAAGCGCCACGGGCCGACGCCGCCCGAGAGCGACATCGAGCACATGGTCGCCGAGCTGTCCCGGGTGGCCGACGCCCGCTTCGGCGACGGCGAATGGGCGGTCGACCGGGTGATGCGCCAGATCCCGAATCATTTCCACGCCCACGGGCGCGACCCGAACTGGTGGTTCCGCCTGCGCGGCCTGCGCTGACGGCGGTCCCGCGTCCGCCCGTATGACCTCGTCGGTCAGGTGCTCCTGCAGGGTCGCCGCCGGCGAGAGGAGCGCTGAGGTCGCCACCTAGGGTGTCCCAGGTGGAGAAACCCGGGGACGAGCAGGCCGACGTCCTGCTGGACCCCAACTTCGACCCCGGCGGCGGCGCCATGGGCACCATGGGGGCGGACGGGTCCGTCGAGACCAACTGGTTCTCCCTGCTCCACCGCCGGGTCACGGACCGGGCTGTCCGCAGCCCCCGCTACCAGTGGTGGGCGCTCGTGGCGCTCCTGGCCGGACTTCTGTCACTCAACATCACGTTCACCGTCTTCGTGGTGGCTCTGCCCACCGTCAAGGCGGACTTCAACACGAACTTCTCGGTGCTCGCCTGGGCCTCGACGGGCCCGTTGCTGGCCTTCGGCGTCGCGGCGCCCTTCTTCGGGAAGGCCGGCGACCTGTTCGGCCACCGCCGGCTCTACCAGTTCGGCCTGCTCGGGGCGATGGTCAGCGCCATCCTCACGGCGACGGCGCCCGACGTGGGGATGTTGCTGTTCGCCCGCGCGTTGGACGGTGTGCAGGGCGCGGCGACCGGCACGGCCTCGATGGCGATCATCCTGGAGCTGTTCTCACGCCAGGACCGCGTGAAGGCGCTGGGCTGGTGGTCCCTGGTGGGTGCGGGGGGTCCGGTGCTCGGCGTGACGTTGGGCTCGCCGGTCATCCAGTTCTTCGGGTGGCGGACGTTGTTCTGGGGGCAGTTGGTGTTGCTGGTCATCGCGTCCATCGTCGTGGCTCTCCTGCTGCCCTCTGACCGTCGGATGCGCGCCCGCCACGGCGCCCGGGCCACGACCGAAGGCATCGGCGAGGTCGACGTCGCCACCGACGGCGATGGCGAGGTCGCAGCCGCCCGCTCCCGGCGCCGTTGGGGACGGGAACGGGTGCGGCACCCGGGAGTCTGGGACGGCATGGACTGGGTCGGCATCTGGAGCCTGGCCGGGTCCGTCACCGCGGCCATGCTGGTCCTGAGCATCGGTCCGATCGTCGGCTGGACGTCGCCGGCCGTGATCACGTCGGGGTTGGTGGCGATCATCCTGGCGGTTGTCTTCGTCCGGCAACAGCTCACCTTCGCCACGCCCCTGATGCCGACGACATATTGGCGTCGTCGGAACTTCACGTTCCCGATGGGCACCAAGGCGGCCTCGAGCTTCGCCTACTTCGGCGGCTTCTTCCTGTTCCCACTGCTCATGGAGCAGGTCTACGGGTACAGCGTGTCCCAGGTCGGTTTCATTTCGGTGGCCCGGCCCCTCATCTTCGCCATCAGCGCGCCCATCGCGGGTTATATGACGGTGCGCACGGGCGAGCGCACCGCAACGCTCTTCGGCGCCGGGTCACTGCTCGTCTCCATGATCGTGTTCGCCACGCTCACCGAGTCGGCGGGACTGGCGATCATCCTCATCGCCCTGGCCCTCTCGGGACTCGGCATGGGCGTGTCCAACCCGGCGACGTCGGCCACCATGTCCAACGAGCTGGCGGCGTCAGAGTACGGCGTCATGAGTGCGGCGCAACTGCTGGCCACCCAGGTCGGGGAGGTGGCCGGGATTCAGGCGGTCCTGACCATTCAGGAGTCGATCGCCCGGCGGTCGGGCCTCGCCAACGCGCACCACAGCCCTGCGCTGCTGCACAGCTTCAGCGTCGCCTTCTGGGTCGGCGCCGGCGTAGCGGCCCTGGCGGTGGTCTGCGGCCTCTTCATCCGCTCCATGCCGCGGGAGGCCCGGACCGCGCAGCGACTGGCGGACGCGGGGTAGGCCCGCAGTTACGAGGTGATATCGCGCAGCCGGGTGGCCATCTCGGCGGTGGCCGGATCGGCCGCGGCAGGCGCCGCCTGCAGCGCCATGAGCTTGGCCATGTCGCCCTCGACGCGGACCTTGCCGGCCATGAAGGCCTGCATGCCGGCCTGGGGGTTGCCCTCGATGAGGATCGCCTTGGCCGTGTCGTAGTCCACCACGACCTTGAGGTCCTGGCTCTCGATGTGCCCCGTGTCGAGCACGAGCTCGCCGCTGGTCGTGTCCATGTGGGCGAGGATGTCCTCGTCGGAGAACGGGACGGAGGTCACCACCAGGTTCATACGGACGACGTGGGGCATCGGAGCGGTCTTGCCCTCGTACTCGGCGCGGATCTTGCGGGCCTCGTCCAGCCACTCGTCACTCAAGAACGGGTACGACGGCATTGCGGTGCTCCTTCGTCTTGTTCGATTCCGCCGGAACCCTACCGTGCCCGCCGGTAGGCTGCCCTACCGTGGCCGCCTCAATAATTCCCGGTGCCGAGCCGTATTCCGCAACTGGTGACACCCGCGGTGCACTCGTCCTGCACGGGTTCACTGGCAACCCGCAGTCGATGCGCGGACTGGCGCTCGCTCTCGCCGATGCCGGGTTCACCGTCGAGATGCCGCTGCTGCCGGGCCACGGCACGCAGATAGAGGACATGCTCGACACCACGTGGGACGACTGGTCGGCGGCCGCCGAGAATGCCTACGCGGAGTTGGCGGCCCGCAGTGACGGCGTCGTCGTCGTGGGTCTGTCCATGGGCGGCATGTTGAGCGTGTGGTTGGCCGAGCACCATCCCGCCATCGCCGCCATCGCCGTCGTCAATCCCCTCATCGCACCGCCCGACGCCGACACGCTCGGGTTCATACAGGCGATGATCGACGGCGGCGACGAGGTGGCCCCCGGCATCGGGTCCGACATCGCCATGGACGGCGCGGTCGAGGCCGCCTACCCCGGGCTCCCGTTGCGGGCCACGTTGTCGCTCTTCGGCGCCGCGGCCGAGGTCGAGAAGGAACTCGAGTCGGTGATTTGCCACGTCCTGGTCTTCACCAGCCTGCAGGACCACGTGGTGGACAACGTCTCGAGCCAGAAGCTGGTCGAGCGGGCCAAGGGCCCGGTCGAGCAGGTCGTGCTGGAGCGGAGCTTCCACGTGGCCACCTTGGACTGGGACAAGGACGAGATAGAAGCACGCACCGTTGCCTTCGCCACCGCCGTGCTGCCGCCGCGCTCGTGACCGACGACCGCTCAGCGCTGAGCCGTGAGGACGTCATACACGTGGCCCGCCTGGCCCGGCTCGATCTGAGTGACGAGGAGGTCGAGCTCTTCACGGCGCAGCTGCGCACCGTGCTCGACCACGCCGATGACGTGGCGTCGCTCGACCTGTCGCACCTCGAGCCGTCGTCGCACCCGATCGCACTCGCCAACGTGCTGCGGCCCGACGAGCCCCGACCGAGCCTCGACCGTGCAGAGGTGTTGGCCGTGGCGCCCTCGGTCGAGGACCACCGCTTCCGGGTGCCCCGCATCGGCGGCGAGGCCTTATGACGCCCACGGCCGTGTCCCTGGCGGCCGAGGTCCGCGCCGGACAGCGCTCGGCCCGCGACGTCGTCGACGAGGCGCTCGCCACCGTGGACGCCGGCGACGGCCAGTACCACGCCTTCCTCTCGCTCATGCCCGACGAGGCCCGCGCCGCGGCCGACGCCGTCGACGCCGCGGTCGCCGCGGGCCGGGACCCGGGACCGCTGGCCGGTGTGCCGGTGGCGTTGAAGGACAATCTCTGCACGCGGGGCGCCGTCACGACGTGCGGTTCCCGCATCCTCGAAGGCTGGCGCCCGCCCTACGACGCCACCGTGGTCACCGCGCTCCGCCGCTCCGGCGCCATCGCACTGGGCAAGGCGAACATGGACGAGTTCGCCATGGGCAGCTCCACTGAGAACTCGGCCTTCGGGGCGACGCGCAACCCGCGCGACATCACCAAGGTTCCGGGAGGCAGCAGCGGTGGTTCCGCCGCAGCCGTGGCGGCTGGGTTCACTCCGCTCGGAATCGGCTCGGACACCGGCGGCTCCATCCGCCAGCCCGCGGCCTTGTGTGGGGTGGTGGGGATGAAGCCGACCTACGGACGCGTGTCCCGGTACGGGTTGGTCGCCTTCGCAAGCTCGCTCGATCAGATCGGGCCGTTTGCGACGACCGTCGAGGACGCCGCGTTGTTGTTCGACGTCCTGGCGGGGCACGACCCGCTCGACAGCACGTCGTTGCCGTCGCAGCCCGAGGCGACGGTGGCCACGGTGCACGACGGGGTGGAGGGCGTCCGGGTCGGGCTGTGCCGGGACCTGGTCGACGGTTGCTCGCCCGACGTGGTGGCCCGGGTGCGCGAGGCCGCCGACGCGCTAGCCGGTGCGGGCGCCAAGGTGGAAGAGGTGTCGGTGCCCGAGTTCGGATACGGGTTGTCGGCCTACTACCTGATCGCGCCGGCCGAGGCGTCGTCGAACCTGGCCCGCTACGACGGGGTGCGCTACGGGCTGCGCGTCAATGCGGAGGACGTCGCTGCGATGAACACGGCGACGCGCACGGCGGGGTTCGGGGCGGAGGTCAAGCGGCGGATCATGCTGGGGACCTATGCGTTGTCGGCCGGCTATTACGACGCCTATTACGCGCAGGCGCAGCGGGTGCGCACGCTGGTGATGCAGGCCTTCGACCGGGCCTACTCCTCTTATGACGTCCTGTTGGGCGCCACGGCGCCGACGACGGCGTTCGACGTGGGCGCCAAGGTGGACGACCCGATGGCGATGTATATGAACGACGTCTGCACCATCCCGTCGAATCTGTCGGGTCACCCGGCGCTGTCGGTGCCTTTCGGCGGCGGGGAGGACGGGCTCCCGGTGGGCGTGCAGGTGCTGGCGCCGGCGTTGCAGGAGGCGCTGTTGTTCCGGGTGGCCCAGGTCATCGAGGACGGGGCGCCGTGACCGATTGGGAGATGGTCATCGGGCTCGAGGTGCACTGCGAGCTCCAGACGGCGACGAAGCTGTTCTGCGGGTGCCGCAACGCTTTCGGCGACGAGCCGAATGTCAACATCTGCCCGACCTGTCTGGGCCTGCCGGGCTCGCTGCCGGTGTTGAACGAGCAGGCGGTCGAGTTCGCCATGCGCATCGGTGCGGCGCTGCACTGCGAGATCCGCCCGTCGGAGTTCGCCCGGAAGAACTACTTCTACCCGGACCAGGCCAAGGACTACCAGATCTCCCAATATGACCTCCCGCTGAACGCCGACGGGTGGCTCGAGCTCCCCGACGGGTCCCGGGTGGGCGTGACGAGGGCCCACATGGAGGAGGACACCGGCAAGCTGACGCACATCGGGGCGAGCGGGCGCATCAACGCTGCCCTGGCCGCGCTGGTCGACTACAACCGCTCGGGCGTCCCGCTGGTCGAGATCGTCAGCGAGCCCGATATCCGCACCGCCGCCCAGGCCCGGGCCTACGCCAGCGAACTGCGCGGGATCCTCGTAGCCACCGGCGCCTCCGACGGGCGCATGGAGGAGGGGTCCATGCGGGTGGACGCGAACGTCTCGGTCCGGCCCGCCGGCACCGAGGCCTTCGGCACCCGTTGCGAGATCAAGAACCTGAACTCACTGCGTTCGTTGGTGCGGGCCATTGAGTACGAGGCGGCGCGCCAGATCGCCCTGCTCGAGTCGGGTGACACCGTGACGCAGGAGACGCGGCACTGGGACGAGTCGGCGGGGCGAACCGACTCGATGCGCTCCAAGGAAGAGGCCAACGACTACCGCTACTTCCCCGAGCCGGACCTGGTCCCGTTGGCGCCCGACGCGGCGTGGCAGGAGAAGGTGCGAGCGGGCCTGGGCGCCATGCCGGCTGACCGCCGGGCCGTCCTGGCCGCGGCGCTGGGCGGGGCGCCGACGGAGGCCGAGGCGGACCAGATCCATGCGGTCGTCGACCTCGGGCTCGACACGCTGGTGACGACGGCCGCCGATGGGGGCGTGCCGGTGGCGCTCGCCCTGGCCCGGGCCGCCAACGAGGTCGCTGCCGGCGGCCAGGCCGGTCGAGCCCTGGATCCCGAGACGTACGCCGCCGCCCTGGCCCTGGAGTCAGGCGGTCAGCTCTCGGCCACGCAGTCCAAGGCGGTGCTCGGTGCGCTCCTCGAGCGCGGCGGGGGGGATCCGGCCGCCGTCGCCAAGGAAATGGGCTTCGAGGCGCTCGCGTCCGACACCCTGGGTGCCGTGCTCGACGAGGTCATCGCCGCCCACCCCGACGAGTGGGCGCGCTTCGTCGAGGGCGACGACAAGTTGATGGGTTTCTTCACCGGGGCGGTCATGAAGGCCACCTCGGGCAAGGCCAACGGGAAGGAAGTGGCGGCGGAGCTACGGAGCCGCCGCGGCTGATCGACCGCGGTTCGATCGGGCCGCCGTCACCCTGGTCCACAAAGGCGAGGGGCGCGACGTCATGGCTCGGCCGGTCGGGCCCGAGAAGGCCAGCTCCTGATTGGCGTTTCCTGACATCTTCCAGCCATTGCTGTGGACCACGCGATGATGGTGCAGGCACATGAGGGCGAGATTGTCGAGGTCGGTCTTCCCTCCCGGCTCCCACGGAACGATGTGATGCGCATTGGTGAACGTCACGTTGGTGCAGCCGGGAAACCGGCAGTGGCGGTCCCGCCGCATCACCTCCCGGCGCTGGGCATCGGTCGGGAAGCGCCGGGCGCGCCCCTCGTACATGGTGTGGCCGGCGTCATCGTCGACGGCGACGGCGACGGTGGCGTCACAGGCCATGCGCTGCACGGTCTCGCGATCGATGAGGCCGTCCCGTTCGAGCTCCCCGGCGAGTTCGGTCGCCTCGACAGCGTCGTCGACGAGCGCGTCGAGTGGGACGTGCACGACGACGAAGTTCGGGCTGCCCATTCCGGACGCACCAGAACCCGACGAGCTGACGATGCCGGTGAGCGCGTCGTAGACGCGCTGGTCCCAAGGCGTCTCGCCGTCGGTCGGCACCTGCCGTGCAGCTGCTTCCAACGTGGTGCGTACCTCGGCGTAGGCGTCGGCAGGGAACTGTGCCGTCATGGTGCGAAAGGTGTCGTTGAAGCGGACGAAGCGGCGATCGTCAGACGGAGCGGGGGAGTGGGATGCGGCGACCTGCGCCATCGTGCGGGCGACATCGGCCAGTTCGCGCACGGTGCAACGCTCGGCCTGCACCTTCAGTCCCTCGTCCGTCTCGGGTGTCGCGACGTCGGCCACCACCCTCATTTTGTCGAAGGAGATGTCACCGGCGCAGACGGCGCCGATGAGGTACGGCAGGTCCCAGGCCTTCTCGCCGCCCCGGGTCAGGTTCCGTGCCGTTGCCGACGAAATGCCGTAACGCTCCGTGGCCCACTGTGCGACGGAGGTCGCGCCCTCGTCTCTGAAAGCCTGGCGCCGCTCCAGCTCCGCCAGTCGGAGGGCGATCTTCCCTTCGGTGGCCTCCCGCACGCCGAAGAGCTCGTCGAGATCGGACCAGAGCTCCTCCTTCGACTCGGCACCCACCGCGCTGATCAGCGCAGCGCCCGATTGACCATGGTCGACAGAAGTGTCAGGCATCAGATTGAGAACGGTCGCACGACGCAGCGCCGGACCCGAAAAACTCGGCCAACTTCTGCGTCAGTCGATCGGGCCCACCATGTAGCGGTCGAGCGTGGGACCGGCCCAGCGGGCGATCTCTTCGGGTGTGGTCGTGGAGATCGGCGGCACCCGGAGGATGTAGCGGATGAAGGCGAGACCCATCAGCTGCGAGGAGACGAGCGCACGACGTTGACGCGTCATATCGTCACTCTCGCCCTCGTTGACCGGGCTCTTCTCCCAGATCCGCTCGGCGACGAACTCGCGCATCGCGTCGGCCACGTTCGTCGATGCCGCCATTCCCGCCACACAAGAGGCGAACGAAGAGCCCGTTCCTTCCGCGTGGTCCCACATCGTGAGGAAGCCCGTGATGACCATGGTGCCGGCGCTCGTCGAGGCGGTCGACTGGTCGTGCACCGGCAAGGTGCGTGGACCGAAGGGCAGGGCCATGGCCGCCACGAACAGGCTGGCCTTCCCGTCGAAGTAGTGATGCACCAGGGCGGGGTCCACGTCGGCCGCACGGGCCACCGCCCGCAGGCTCGCCCCGTCGTAGCCCTTGGCGGCGAAAACCCGCTTGGCGGCGTCGATAATCTGGCCCCTGGTGTCGACATTGCCCGGCCGGCGCCCGGCCGCTGCCGCCGCACTCATATGAGGTCCCCGCCGGGCTGAGGGTTAGGGAATTCACCAGTGGGGAATTCTGTGTTACAACTCACCAGTGATGAATCTTACGGGTAATCGGCCGTGACCGGGATCCAGACCGTGGAGGCGAACCGCCGAGGCGATACCTTGGGGTCGTCGGAGTCGGGCGGGACGGGGTTGGGGCGCCTGGCCGGAGCCTGTTATGACCACCGCCGGACGGTGCTCGTCATCTGGATCCTGGCCATCATCGGCATGACCGTGCTCGCCCAGGTGGTCGGCACGCACTTCGAGAACAAGTTCACGGCAGCCAACACACCTTCGCAGCAGGCCTCCAACATTCTGCAGGAGCGCTTTCCGTCGAAGTCCGGCGACACCGCCGACGTCGTCTTCCACACGACGACGCCCATCACGAGCGCCGCCAACCGGGCGGCCATCGAAAAGGTCGTGGCCAGCCTCGAGCCGCTGCCCTACGTCCGGAGCGTCACCAGCCCGTTCTCGGCCGCCGGCGCCCACCAGATCGCCCAGCCGAGCCACGGCAACATCGCCTTCGCCGAGGTCCAGTTCACGACGGACACCGCCGACATCCCGGTGGCGGCTGTCAAGGAGGTCATAAAGACGGCGCAGTCCGCCGCGCACCAGGGCTTCCAGGTCGAGCTCGGCGGCAGCCCCATCAGCGCCGCCGCCACCGCCGCCCCCGGGCCGAGCGAAGGCATCGGCATCACCGCCGCAATCCTCATCATGCTGCTCGCCTTCGGGTCCGTGGTCGCCATGGGGCTCCCGGTCTTCACCGCCCTGGCGGGACTGGGCATCGGCATCGCGCTGCTGGAGCTCCTCACGCATGTGCTGACCGTGCCGAACTTCTCGCCCGAGATGGCGGCCATGATCGGCCTCGGCGTGGGCATCGACTACGCCCTCTTCATCGTCACCAGATACCGGCAGGGCATCTTCGAGGGGCGAGACCCCCGCGACGCCGTCGTGACATCGCTGATGACGTCGGGAAGATCGGTCCTCTTCGCCGGGAGCACGGTGGTGATCTCGCTGTTCGGCCTCTACCTCATAGGGCAGGCCTACATGATCGGCCTGGCGACCGCCTGTATCGCCGCCGTCCTCATGGTCCTGATTGCTGCGCTCACACTGCTGCCCGCCATGCTGGGCTTCGCCGGCAACGCGATCGACAAGCTCCACCTGCCGCGCCTGCTCCAGACCGGCGGGCCGCCCCCACCCGACGGCTTCTGGTACCGCTGGAGCCGCTTCGTGCAGAAGCGGGCCTGGGTCACCGGCACCATCGCCGTCCTCGTGCTCATCGGACTGGCGCTGCCGCTGTTCAGCATGCGGCTCGCCTTCACCGATGCCGGCAACGACCCGACGTCGCTCACCACCCGCCAGGCCTATGACCTCCTGGCCCAGGGTTTCGGGCCGGGCTTCAACGGCCCCCTCGTGGTCGCGGCCGACCTGGGCGGGAGCGGCGGAGACACCGCCACCGCCACCGTCGACCGCCTGCAGCAGGCCATCGCCGACCACCACGCCGGCATCGCGTTCGTCACCCCGCCCCAGTTCAACGACGCCCACACCGGGGCGGTCATCGTCGTCTACCCGACGACGTCACCGCAGTCGTCCCAGACCGAGGCGCTCGTCCAGACCCTCAGAAACGACGTCATACCACCGGTCGTCGCCGGCACCCAGGTCGACGCGCAGGTCGGCGGGCAGACGGCAGCGTCCATCGACGCCGCCAACTTCCTCGGCCACCGCTTGTTCGTCGTCATCGGCGCCGTCCTGATCCTCTCGTTCATCCTCCTCATGGTCGTCTTCCGCTCGCTGGTCCTGCCGCTCAAGGCGGTCATCATGAACCTGCTCAGCGTGGGCGCCGCCTACGGCGTCATGGTGGCGGTCTTCCAGTGGGGCTGGGGTGGCCGCGTCATCGGCATCGGCGAAACGGGCCCGATCGACCCGTGGATCCCCGTGGCGCTCTTCGTCGTTCTCTTCGGCCTTTCCATGGATTATGAGGTCTTCCTGCTGTCACGGATCCGCGAGGAGTGGTTGCGCACCAAGAACAACTCCCTTGCGGTGGCCGACGGGCTGGCGGTGACGGGCCGCATCATCACGGCCGCAGCCGCCATCATGTTCTGCGTCTTCGCCTCCTTCGTCATAAAGGACCCGCTGCACATCCTGAAAGTGTTCGGCCTCGGGCTGGCCACGGCCGTGCTGGTCGACGCCACGATCGTGCGCATGATGCTGGTCCCGTCGATCATGGAGATCCTGGGCCCGGTCAACTGGTGGATGCCGCGCTGGATGGACCACGCCATCCCCACGGTCGGCGTCGAGTACGAGCCCGCACCGGTCCAGCCGGTCATCGCCTGACGGCGGTCACCCCGCCGTACCGCCGCCCATCGCCCCCGGGCGACCTCATATGCTGTTCGCACCATGGGCGAAACGCGCACACTCGTCTCCCTCAACCCTGGGCGCGACGTGCAGCGGGTCGGCACCGCCAAGTTCCTGGGTGAGGACGTCGAGAAGATCCACGATCCGGTCTGGGCCGTCATCGGCAACCTAGGCGACAGCCAGTGCTATCTCGGCGTCACCGCCAAGGTGCAAGCGGTGCAGGGCGCGCTCCATCGCCGCATCGCCGAGGACAACCTCGGCGTCCGCCTGATCGCCCCGGCCTTCACGCTCGGCGTGTCCGACGGCCAGCTCAACGGGACGCCGCAGATGCGCTTCTCCCTCATAGGCAGGGAGCTGGTCCACGACGTGGCCGACGTCCATCTGGCCGCCAACGGCGTGGCCGGCCTCATCGCCGTGGTCGCCTGCGACAAGCCTCCGGTCGGGACGCTCGCCGCCATCCTCGAGAACGACACGCCGGCGGTGATCCTCTCCGACGGCTCCATCCACCCCGGCATCGACCCCGCCACCGGAGACCCCATCGACCTCGTGTCGGCCTTCCAGATGGCCGACCAGCCCGACGACGTCCGCACGAGATACGCCCTGCACGCCTGCCCCGGCCAGGGCAGCTGCGGCGGCATGTTCACGTACAACACCATGCAGACGTTCATTTCGGTGCTGGGCCTCGAGCCACTTCATATGGTGTCGCCGGCTTCGGACGATCCCCGCCGCCTGGCCGACTTCCCCGACCAAATGGTCGACTGCCTCCTCACGATGCACACCGAGGGCATCAAGCCCAGCGACATCGTGACGCCGGCCTCCCTCAGGAACGCCATCACCGTCGCCATCGCCATGGGCGGCTCCACCAACGTCGTGCTGCACAGCGTCGAGCTGGCCCGCGCCGCCGGCATCGACCTGTGGGCCGAGGCCATGAGCCAGGCCGAGTTCAACGCGCTGGCCCGCCGCCTGCCCGTCCTCGTCAACATGCGGCCGTTCGGCGAGTACTCCATGGTCGACGTGGACGCCGCGGGCGGGCTCCAGGTCATCGTGAAGGAGCTCCTCGATGCGGGCTTCCTCGACGGTTCCGCCCTGACCTGTACAGGAGAGACCCTGGCCGACCAGGTCAGACGACTGGCCCCGGCGGCCCCCGACCACGAGGTCATCTACAGCGTCGAGAAGCCGTTCAAGGACACCGGCGGGTTGCGCCTGTTGCAGGGCAATCTGGCCCCCGACGGCGGCGCCATCTTGAAGGTGGCCGGCGTCGAGGGCGGCGTGAACGACGGCGTGTTCACCGGCCGGGCGCGGGTGTTCAACGGCGAGCGTGACCTCATCGACGCGCTCGATCACCACCCCGACACGTTCGGCGACAACGACATGGTGGTCATCCGCTACGTCGGACCCCGGGGCGCGCCCGGCATGCCCGAGCTGCTCGATCCCACCTCGCGCATCACCGCCCTCTGCCGCCACCGCAACATCACCATCGCCCTCATGACCGACGCCCGCTTCTCGGGCGGCTCGGTCGGGCTCGTCATCGGCCACGTGGCGCCCGAGGCGTTCCTGGGCGGCCCGATTGCCTTGGTCGAGGACGGGGACACCATCCTCATCGACGTCAACACGGACCGGATCGACTGCCCGCAGCTGGCCGACCCCGCCGAGGCGGCACGTCGGGACGCCGCCTGGCGGGCGGCGACGGAGGCCAACGGCGGCGTCCACCCGGACGTCACGCCGGTCAAGGACCGGGTCCTGGTCCGCATGCGGGCCACGGCCCTTCCGGCGCTGCTCGGCGGGGGCATGGCGACCTAGGGGTTGTCGTGCGGCGCCCGGCGTGGCACAATGTGGACCTCATGCAGGCACGCGGCTTCTGTCCCGAGATTCTGGTACTCGTAACGTAGGCACGCGCCCACAATCGGAACGCGTGCTTACGACCTCCCGAACCGGGGGGTCTTTTCAATTTCCGGGCCGGATCGCTCTTCCGCAGCATTTCACCGCCACAGACAGCAGCACCGCAGCACCACAGACAGCAGAACAGGGGAGTCGTATGAAGATGACAGGGGCCCAGGCCCTCATAAAGAGCCTCGAGATGCAGGGGACCGACGTCATGTTCGGCCTGCCCGGCGGCGCCATCCTGCCCGTCTACGACCCGATCATCGACTCCTCCATCCGCCACATCCTGGTGCGCCACGAGCAAGGCGCCGGCCATATGGCGGAGGGCTACGCCATGGCGACCGGACGGCCCGGCGTGGCCATCGTCACCAGCGGGCCGGGCGCCACCAACATCGTGACGCCGCTCGCCAACGCCTACATGGACTCGACGCCGCTGATCGTCGTGTCGGGCCAGGTGGCCACGGGCTCCATCGGCACCGACGCCTTCCAGGAGTGCGACATCACCGGCGTCACCATGGGCATCACCAAGCACAACTGGCTCATCAAGGACGTCGACGACATCCCCCGCGTCGTGGCGGCCGCGTTCCACGTCGCCACGACGGGGCGGCCGGGGCCGGTGCTGATCGACCTGCCCAAGGACATCTCGAACGCCACCATGGAGTGGTACTGGCCTGAGTCCGTGAACGACCTCGACCTGCCGGGCTACCACCCTGTGACGTTCGGCGACCCCGTGCTCATCGGCCAGGCGGTCGACCTCATCGGCCGGGCGCACCGCCCCGTTTTCTACGTCGGCGGCGGGGTGCTCAAGGCCCGGGCCGCCGAGGCGCTGCGGGTGCTGGCCGAGCGCACCGGGATCCCGGTCGTCACCACGCTCATGGCCCGGGGCGCCTTCCCCGACTCGCACCCCCAGGCCCTCGGCATGCCGGGCATGCACGGCCACTACACCGCGGTCACCGCCCTGCAGAAGAGCGACCTGCTCATCAGCCTCGGCGCCCGCTTCGACGACCGGGTCACCGGCAAAATCAGTGCGTTCGCTCCCGACGCCAAGGTCATTCACGTCGACATCGATCCGGCCGAGCTGGGCAAGGTGCGCGTGCCCGACGTGGGCATCGCCGGCGACTGCCGCCAGGTCATAGAGGAGATGTTGCTCGCCATGGACGCCCAGGAGGGCGACCGGCCGCTGGTCCAGGACCTGGCTCCGTGGTGGAAGCAGATCAACGACTGGCGGGAACGTTTTCCCTTGTATTACGAGGATGTCGAGGGCGGGGCGATCAAGCCGCAGAACGTGGTGGAGCAGCTGCGTGACTCGTCGTCGGAGGACACCGTCGTCGTCGCCGGCGTGGGCCAGCATCAAATGTGGGCCTCGCAGTACTGGAAGTTCGAGCACCCCTACACCTGGGTGAACTCGGGCGGTGCGGGCACCATGGGCTTCGCCGTGCCCGCCGCCATCGGGGCCAAGGTCGGTCGCCCGGACCGCACCGTGTGGGCCATCGACGGCGACGGCTGCTTCCAAATGACGGCGCAGGAGCTCGTCACCGCCAGCTCCGAGCAGATCCCGGTGAAGATCGCGATCCTCAACAACGCCTACCTGGGCATGGTGCGTCAGTGGCAGGAGATGTTCTACGAGGAGCGCTACTCGGAGGTCTACCTCTCGCCCGACTTGCCCGACTACGTCAAGTGGGCCGAGGCCATGGGGTGCGTGGGCATCAAGGCCGAGACGCCCGAGGACGTGGGTCCAGCCATTGAGAAGGCGAACTCCATCGACGACCGCCCGGTCGTGGTCGACTTCCGCACCGACGCCCGGGAGAAGGTCTTCCCGATGGTGCCGGCCGGCGCCTCCAACGACGACATCGTCGTCCACCCCGACCAGCTCAAGGCGGCCGCCCGATGACGTCCGCCCCGCTGCACGCCATGCCCGACGGCGGCACCGACACCGGTCCCGGCCGCCGGGCGACGCCGGGCCAGCGTCACCACATCTTGTCGGTCCTGGTCGAGAACAAGGCCGGCGTCCTGGCCCGGGTGGCCGGGCTCTTCAGCCGCCGCGGCTTCAACATCTACTCGCTTGCCGTGGCACCCACCGACGAAGACGGGCACTTCAGCCGCATCACGATCGTGGTCGACGTGGAGTCCGCGCCCCTCGAGCAGGTCATCATGCAACTCGACAAGCTGGTCAACGTCCTCTCCATCGGCGAGCTCTCGCCGGCCGAGGCGGTCGAGCGGGAGCTGGTCCTCGTGACCGTCGCCGTCGGCCCGACTGAGCGCTCCCAGGTCATACAGCTGGTGGGCGTCTTCGGGGGCGAGGTGGTCAGCGTGGGCGCCGACCGCATCACCGTCATGCTGGCCGGCCGTCCCGAGAAGATCGACGACTTCGAGGGCCTGCTCGAGCACTACGCCGTCGAGGAGCTCCAGCGGACTGGCCGTGTCGCCCTGCCTAAGCTGGAACGCCACTAAGGGGTCCATGTCCCGGACGGCCGGATCGCCCGCCCCACGCCACGTCACCATTCGCCCCGGAATCATCCACGACCACTCGACACACGACGTCATAAAGAGAAAGAAGCTCACGACATGGCCACGATGTTCTACGAATCTGACGCAGACCCCGCCCTGATCGCCGGCCGCAAGGTGGCCATCCTGGGCTACGGCTCCCAGGGTCATGCCCACGCCCAGAACCTCAGGGAGTCCGGCGTCGACGTGCGCGTCGCCCTGCGCGAGGGCAGCAGCTCCAAGCGCAAGGCCGAGGAGGCCGGGCTGCGGGTCCTCTCCCTGGCCGACGCCGCCGCCGAGGCCGACGTGATCATGATGCTGCTGCCCGACACCGAGCAGAAGGCCGCCTACGACGAGTTCGTGGCGCCCAACCTCAACGACGGCGACTGCCTGATGTTCGCCCACGGCTTCAACATCCGCTTCGGCCAGATCGTGCCGCCGGCGGGCGTCGACGTCACCATGGTGGCGCCCAAGGGACCGGGTCACCTCGTCCGCCGCACCTACACCGAGGGCGGAGGGGTCCCGACGCTGATCGCCGTGCACCAGGACGCCACCGGCAAGGCGCGCGAGCTGGCGCTGTCCTATGCGCACGCCATCGGATCCACCCGGGCCGGCGTGCTCGACACCACGTTCGACGAGGAGACCGAGACCGACCTCTTCGGTGAGCAGGTGGTGCTGTGCGGCGGCCTGACCGCCCTGGTGACCGCCGGCTTCGAGACGCTGGTCAACGCCGGCTACCAGCCCGAGTCGGCCTACTTCGAGTGCCTGCACGAGCTGAAGCTCATCGTCGACCTGATGTACGAGCAGGGGATCGCCGGCATGCGCTACTCCATTTCGGACACGGCCGAGTACGGCGACGTGACCCGGGGCCCGCGGGTCATCAACGAGGCCGTCCGGGCCGAGATGCAGGCGATCCTCGACGAGATCCGCAGCGGCGCCTTCGCCGAGGAGTGGATCGCCGAGAACAAGGCCGGCCGCCCCCGCTTCGAGCAGCTGCGCAAGGAGGGCCAGGTCCACCAGATCGAGTCGGTGGGGCAGGAGTTGCGGGCGATGATGCCGTTCATCTCGGCCGGCAAGACCAAGGTGCAGGACGCTTCCGGGGGCTGACCAGCCTTTGTGACGGCTCGTCCCGGTTTCCGCCCGACCTGGGTTCCGCAGTCGGACGATCCGCGCCACCGGCTCACATCCGGGTGTCGCCATCACGGCGTACACCGTCCTCGCTTGCCCCTCCGCCAACCCGTGGACCGGCGGTATCGCGAGGCCCCAAGGCGTGAACGAATATTCCGGTCAAGCGGGGTTCGGCTACGGGCCCGGTGACGCAAGGGCCCATCGCCGATACACGTCCGCCGGTCGGGTTCAAGGGCGCAGCGACCCTCTCCCCGTACAGCCAGTATCTGCTGGCGCTCACGCCCGGCAACTGGCTGCTCTACCCCGGCTACCGGACGGTTTCGGGTCGGTGGTCGATCACGCGGCCACAAGGTCACGATTCGATCGCAGCGTGTCACCACTACGGCGTTGACGGTGCGCTACCAGCAGCCGACGCAAGCGGCAGTGACCGGCACCGTCGATGTGGTCGGGGCCCCGGCCAACAAATTCGAATCCGGCGTGCGGGCCTGCACGGCTGCCCCGACGGCCACGTCGTGTGACGGGGAACAAGAGGCATTCGTGCGACAGAACGGCTCGTACACGTTGCTGCTCACACCTGGGATCTGGTGGGTCCGGGGATTCGTCTACACGTTCTTCGGCTTCTCTTCGACTCAGTCCACATCCCCCGCCAGCGTGGTGAGGGCCCAACCCGGCCCGGTGGCCACCAAGAACTTCCTCGTGACGGTGTCGCAATAGGCGCAGGGCGCACAGCATGCAGGTGTGACCCTTTCCACCCCCGGGGCGCTGGCCTTGCTGGCGGGCGCCACCGCCTTCGTCGTGCCACTCGCCGGACGTCCGGGGGACGCCATTACGACCGCGGTCGTCATGGGTGCCGTGGTTGTGACGCGACAGGCCGCGTGGCAAACCCATCCTTGTCGCCGCCCTGCTCGTCCAGAGCGTGACCTGCCCTCGACGTGCCGGGGCGGGCGGTCCCGATCCCAATTCGTCCGGATATGACCAATCAGGCTGATCGCCCTTTCGTACGATCGCACCTGACTCTGGCAGCGTCGGTGCAGTTGGACCGGGGATGAGGGCAGCCCTATTGCTGGTTGCCCTCATCCTGGTATGCACGACAGGGCTCCCCTCGCAGTGAGCCACACGACGGAAGAGTCGTGGTGGCGCTGACACCAGAGACGACGTTTACGGTGAGGGCCGAGGGCCTGAAGGGCCCGAAGGCGACCGACGCCGTCTGACCATTGTCGACGGTGTCGAAGGTCCAGATCGGTCGGTCCCCACCTGGCGCCGAGATCACGACACGTAGTTCGGTGCCGGGCCGGAACGTATGCACGATCGGATCGATCGGGATCTTGATCAGTGAGTAGTGGTACGGGGACAGATTGCGTGCCTGGTTACCCAGATAGGTCGGATCCGTGAAGAGCGACGTCGAGTCGGGCGCGTCGACCTGATTGGAGCTGCGCAGGAACCCGGAGGTGATGTATTCCTCCTGGCCCGTCTGCGGTTGCACCTCGGTGATCGTGGCCTGGAAGTCCTCCGTCTGCGCCGGTGCCCTCACTCGCAGAGCCAAGGTTGCCGGGCCGGCAATTGTCGTCGCAGCGCTGAACGGCGCCGTTTGAAACGCGATGCCGTCAGCCGACGGAACGGGCGTCCAGTCCCAGCCTGGATTGGCGGCCCATGCGTTCCCACCAGCAGGGAGGCTGGTAGCGGGCCGGACCGTCGGGTCGAGCGTGACACTCGTACTGCCTGACGTGGACGGCTGAGACAGGAGCGACCCGTTTGATCCGAAATAGAGTTTGGTGATCGCGCCAGCCGGAGGCCAGCTGGGGAAGTCCGCGCTATAGGTCGACCCGATGTCTCCAGTCCCTGCGGAGCTCGCGCCGTTGTCGAAGAGCGCGTGCACCCTGGGTGTCTGGGCCACGAACTCGCTGCGTGCGGTGGCGAGGTCCGGGGCGGTGGTGAACCTCACAGCGGGGAGCGGAACTTGCGACGCGACCGAGGCGGCGGTGGACGCAAAGTCATCGAGCACGAGGGTACCCAACGCACCGGGTTGGGTCGGCACCTCGCCGGCGACATAGATGTCGAGGAATTCGAGCCAGCGGCTGAGCGTCTGGGGATCGGCCGAGTCGATGTGTCCACCGTTGACCATGTTGGTGAAGAGAGGCGTGGTCGTGGGAACGGCGTCGATCAACGCGGTCCACTGTGGGCCGGTTTGCTCGTCCTGGAGCGCTCCCGAGAGGAAGACCGGCACCTTCACGTGCGCCGCCCAGGCGACCATGGAGCGCTGGTCGAACAGCGCGGGGTCCCGTCCTTGCCCCGTACCCGGAGTGACCAGCTGGGCACCGACGAGCTGGTCCAGGTTCTCTGACTGGTTGTGCAGGGCCTGGTTGGAGAGGCAGGTCGACGCTCCTCCGTTGCTCGACTCGAGTTCGCTGTCGATCTCGTAGTAGGTCCAGGGCTGTCCGGTATTCGAGATGGGGGTCGTGGCGCTCTGGACGATCTTGCCTCCGCTGTAGCTGGCTGCAGCCTTGGCATCGTTGATGCGGGCATCGGTCCAGTCGGCGGCAAATCCGTTGTTGTAGATGCCGCCGGGGTACCCGGTCGAGAACAGATCGTCCGTGGGGCTCATCGGTGCGATGGCAGCGAGCCCCGGAGGATTGGTTCCCGCTGCCGGGAACTGCGACAAACCGGAGTAACTGATGCCGACCATGCCGATCTTGCCGTTGGCCACCCAGGACTGGTGAGAGATGATCTCAACAGCGTCGTAGGCGTCGTAGTCCGACGGGTATCCCAAGAGATCGAAGGCACCCCCCGAGCACCCGGTTCCTCGCATCTGGAGACTGACAGTGGCGAAGCCGGAGACTCTGGCGACGACGGCGCCGACGTCGGTCGCCGAGTCCGGCAGGAGGTTGGAGTTGCCGCACGTCGTGCAGTGCACCCCCAGGACGCTGTCCACCAAGGAAGGGATCGGATCGGTCGGCCCGGCCACGTTGTACCCCGAATACTCCATAACGGTCGGACAGGGCGCGGTGGCTGAGCACGTCGAGCCATAGGGATAGCGCACGGTGGCGGCCAGAGACACCCCGTCACGCATGGTGATGTAGTTCAGCCCCTGATGCATCGGCTGATCGGTGAACAGGGTCGAATTGGTCGGTGGGTTCTGGCCGGGCGCCAAGACCGAGAAGGTGGTCGTCCGCTGCCCGGTGGACCGGTCCCACCACGAGTAGCCCGGCCCGGGTTGGACGTCACGGATGATGAGCGATCCGAGTGAGTCGGCCGTCCCCGGATTGGCCGAATTCGAGACGAAGGACTCGTTGTGAAGCAGTACGAGCCGGTTGCCTGGTTGCGCGCCCGTCAGCCACGCCTCCCCGATGGAGCCGTTTCCCTGCAACGTGGCGGCGGGCGTCGCATTGGAGACCGTCACCGTGATCGCCGCGCTCGTGGCGCTCTGTCCGTTGACGTCCGTGGCGACGCTCTGCACCGCATAGGTGCCGTTGGGAAACGACCCCGTATTCCATTCTCCGATCCATCCGTACAGCGTCGGAGTGGCGGTCGAGATCACCTCGTTGCTCAGTGTGCCACCGGTGATCTCGAAGGTCACTGTCGCAATGCCAGCGGAGCTGGAGACCGTTGCGTCGAGGACGAACGAGCCAGACTCGGTTGCACCGGTGGACGGCACGACGACGGCTGTCGTCGGTGGCGGGCTGGTCGCAGCGGCGGACGCCACCCCGGGCGGGGTGAGGGCCACCACGAAAGCCACTGCCAACACGCTCGCCGCGATGGCATGGGTCAGGCGCACGCGCGCCGCGACCCGAGCATTGCATCCAACATCGAGTCCCACTTTCCGCTCCCCCACGGCTGAGCCGTACAGACACGTCACGTGCCCGGTTGATGTTCTCGAACGTTACAGCTACCGGGCTTCGTGCGCCCCTACAACGTGCATGGACGGAGACGGCCGATTGGGCTGAGAGGAGGTACCACCGGCGATGGAGACACGCCCGCATCCAGCCACCCGCCGGGAAGCCAGAGCTCGTGCCGCTTCTTGCTTTCAACCACGCGGCGAAAGGCAAAGGGCATCAGGAGCCGAACGCAGGATGAAGCACGGCGGCCGCAAACCGAGAAGCGCGGGGGAGGCGTACGTGTTCCGGACTGCCGCGTCTCCCTCGGTCACGGTCTGTCCCGGCGGCAGAAGGGCACCGATTCCGGGTAGCGGGGTGCGGGGTGTTCGGACGATGTCGGTGCACGCGGCTCCCTCGCGCCGCCATCGCAGCGGACAGGGAGCGCATGATGGCGAACACCGCAGCTCGAAGCTTCGGGTTCTTCGACCGACGCGATGAGCTTCGACCCGCAGCTCAGGGCTCCGAGCGGCAGCACGGTTCTTTCCGATGGGCGGCGCTCGCCGGACCTGCGATCTTTCTGTGGAAATTGCTGACTGGAATCCCTTTCGAGAGAAACTTCTTGACGTGACATCAAAGTGATGTCATCATGACGTCATGAAGATGTCGCTGGTGGTCGACGGGCTGCGTTCCGACGCGGTGGCGGTCGGCGACCTCGGGGACGAAGTGGTCGGCGAGGTGGCCGAGCGGATCGCCGACGTACTCGGCCGCTCGGTGCCCGGCCGCATCCTCGACGTCCTGTCCGACGCCGCCGCCGAGCTCTCGGTCCTGCTCCCGAACGGGCGCGTGGACGTCCGCGTCGCCGGCGACGACGTCGATCTGACCTATGTCGAGGACGAACCGGGTCCGACGGGGGAGGACGACGAGCCGTCGGCCCGCATCAGCCTGCGCCTCGGTGAGGGTCTCAAGGCGCGGCTCGAAGCGGGCGCGGCGGCCGAGGGGATCTCGGTGAACACCTTCATCGTGCGCACACTCGAGCGCCATTCGAGCGACCGAAGCCGCACCCGGGTGGGCAATCGCCTCCACGGCTACGGCACGACCTGAAGGAGCGGACATGGAGAAGACATTCGAGACCCCGGGAGGCGTGCGCCTCTCCGTCGAGATCCACGCCGGACTGGTCGTCGTGACCGCCGGCGCGGTGGACCGCACCGTCGTGACGCTCGAGGCCGACAACGCGGGAGCGGCGGATCTTGTCGAGCGGGCCACCGTCGAGTGCCGCCCGTCGGGCAGCCGCCACGTCGTGGAGGTGAAGCTGCCTCGCGTCTACGGCATGCGTCTCCTGCGCCGTAACGCCGTGACGGTGCGGGTCGAAGTGCCAGAGAGGGCGGAGATCGAGGTGGCCACGGCGTCGGCCGACCTCGAGATCAACGGGCCGGTGGGTGACGTGGACTTCAAGACGGCCAGCGGCAACGCGTCCATCGACGACGTCGCCGCCGATGTCACGACGAAGACGGCCAGCGGCAGCGTCACCATCGGCACGGTCGGGGGCGACATCCGGGCCTCCACGGTGTCGGGCGACCTGCGCTGTTCGAGCGTGGCCGGCGCCGCCCACTTCTCGGCCACGTCGGGTGATCTGGAGCTGGGCGCGGCCGGCAGCCGGGTCGAGGTCAAGGCCACCTCGGGCAACGTGCGCCTCGGCGAGCTGGCGGCGGGTGCCGACGTCAAGAACGTGTCGGGGAACGTGCGCGTCCTGGCCCTGGGCGAGGGCCAGCTGCACGTGCGCTCCGTCTCCGGAGACGTCGCGGTCGGCGTGGTCAAGGGTGTGCAGCTCCACGTCGACGTGGAGACGGCGTCGGGTCTGGTGCACTCCGACATTCCGCTGCGCGATGGTCCCGTCGGTGGTGCCGGCCGTCCGGAGGCCCGGGTCGACCTGAGCGTCCGCAGCGTCTCGGGCAACGTCGAGATCGGGCGTGCCCTCGAGCACGTGGCCTGATCTACCCGAAGACGGTCGGGAAGGCGGCGAGGTTGGCCATGAAGTCGGCGGCCGGCGTGACCGGGTAGACCTCGACGGTATTCCACTGGGTTAGGCCCGTCGCATGGGTGAGCTCGGTCACCGCTTCAATGCTCGGTGCGTCGACCACGGCCACCGTGCGGTGACTCGGGTCGAGGTGGAGCACCGGCGTGGTGAAGGTGATGCCCGCGTCGGAGGCGAGGGTGTGCAGCTGCCGGCCCATGCCCTCAATGGCTCGCGGCCTGCTCCGGTCCTTCGACGAGGGGCAGATGTCGGGCGAGTGGTCGGTGAGGATGACGTACTGGGGCATGGCGCGGTTCCCTTCCTGGGTTGAGCGGTCATCACCACCGCGACGACTCTTGTCCACTGCCTTCAGTCCCGGTCGTGGTGGCACACGGCCTCGAGCATGACCCCGAACGGGTCGAGCCAGAAGGTGGCGAAGTAGGGCGGGGGATATTGCGGCCACTCCTGCGGCGGATGGAGCACGGTGCTGCCGGCTCCACGGACATGCGCATGCACGGCCCGCACGGCGCTTCGGGTCGGGACGACGAAGGCGAGATGCTGCAGTCCGGTCGCCTCCCGCGTGTAGTCCCGCTGCACCGTCGCCTCGTACAGGAACAGGTAGGTGCCCCGTTTCCCCGCAGCGGGCATGAAGGCGAGGGCAGCCTCGGTCGTGAAGAAGGGCTCGTAGTCGAGCAGCGGCATCAACGGGTCGTAGTAGGCCGCCGCCTCCCGCAGGTCCGGGACGTTGACGCCGATGTGGCCCAGCACGTCTCCATCTTCGCTGACCCCCATTGCCGGTGCACGACGTGCGTCGCGCCGTTAGGTTCGGGTGGGTTCCGAGGAGGTGCCCGTGCAGCAGACCCGCCTTGACGAGACCGCCGAGTACTCGGCCCGCCGCGAGGAGCTCCGCCTGGCCGAGGTGGCGTTCATGCGCACAACGGGAGAAGGTCGCCGCACTGCGCCGCCGGCTCCCGCCGGGCGCTCGACGACGGTGATGCACCCGTCACGACGGTGCGGCTGCGCGAGCTCTTCAGTGCACCGGACCGGGCGCTGGTCGTGCAGCACGTCATGTACGGCAAGCGCCAGACGACGCCCTGCCCGATGTGCACCATGTGGGTCGATGGGCTCAACGGGGTCGTCAAGCACATCGCGCGCAACGCCGATTTCGTGGTGGCGTCGGCCGCCGACCCCGCGGCGTTGCGGGCCCACGCCCGCCACCGCGGCTGGGACGACGTCCGGCGGCTCCTCAGTTGCGGCGACAACACCTTCCAGTACGATCGAGCCGCCGAGGACAAGGAGGGGTCACCAGGACTCGACCGTTTCGGTGTTCGTCCTCGACCCCGAAGGCCGGCTGCGGCACTTCTCTAGCTGTCATCCCCACATGGCGGACGACTTTCAGCAGCGGGGCATCGACCTGCTCTCGCCGGTCTTGCACGTGCTCGACCTCACACCGCAGGGCCGAGGCGAGTGGTTCGCCGGCCTCGACTACTGAGCCCTGAGCCCTGAGCCCTGAGTTCTGAGCCCTGACGACATCCCCACTGAGGGAGGGTCGAATCCGCCTCAGGGATGAGTGGCCCGCCGCCACCTGGGAGGAACCTGAGTACAGACTGTCCCGCGTGCCTCGTCGGTGTCTCGGGTTGTTCGCCCTACTCGTCCTCCTGGCGGCGCTGGCCGGGGCCACAGGGGTGGGTCCGGGCATCGGTTCGGCAACGAGTGTCCACCCCTCCACCAGCCATTCCGGACTGCCGACGCTCGGCTCGCCGACGTTCTTTGCACCCAGCGACAGCGGGAGTGGCACCGCCACCGTCTCCGGCCGGATCACCGCTCCCGGCGGGCCCTACCTCTATGACAGCCATGGCCGGATCGTGTTCTTCCACGGGGTCAACGCCGTCTACAAGTACGCACCTTATGAGCTCTACCCCGACCCGAAGAAGCCCTGGAACTTCTCCGTCGCCGATGCTTCGCTGATGGCGCGGCTCGGGTTCAACGTCGTCCGCTTGGGGATGACGTGGAGCGGGCTCGAGCCTGGGACCGCCCCGGCCAACGACCCGGCCATCTGCAGCCGTGGGGCCCCGAGGGATCCGCAACAGTTCAGCCAGGCCATCTTCAACCGGTACGTGCAGCGGTTGAAGACGACCGTCAACCTGCTCGGACGTTTCCACATCTACACCATCCTCGACATGCACCAGGACGTGTACAACCAGATGTTCGACGGCGAGGGCGCGCCCACCTGGGCGGTGTGCACCAACGGCGTGCCGAGCGCGGACCCTCCGGGACGATGGTCCCTGTCGTACGCCACCAAGGCCGCTGGCATCGCCTTCCACCACTTCTGGGCCAACGACGTCCAGGGTGACCTGCAGGGTGAGTACGACCGCGTGTGGGGCGACGTGGCGCGCTCGTTCAGTGGGAATCCGTGGATCCTGGGCTTCGACCCCTTCAACGAACCCTTCTCCACGTCGTTGATCCGTGTCGGGGACGAGCACTTCGACGCCCAGCTCGAATGCTTCTACACGGGCACAGCGCGGGTGGGCGTCGCCTTGCACGGTGCGCCTGCGCTCCGGTGCCCTCGGCACGACCCGGCCAACGGTGTCGTGCCGAGGGTCCTGGCCGGCGACCCCTCCGGCTTGATCTTCGACGAACCGGACAACTACGCAAGCCGTGGCTTCCCGACGTTTATCGGGCCGATGAACCTACCCAATCTCGTCTTCAACGTGCATATCTACTGCGGCGCCCGCAGTCCGGTCACCGGCAACCCGACCAACGTCGTTGCCTGTGCATTTCAGGACGCGCGGTCGCTCAGGAAACGAGCCGAGGACAGGCCCGAAATGGCTTCGGTCCCGCAACCTGGAGGTCCGGCGTGGTTCGTGAGCGAGTTCGGGGCCACGAGCAGCCCGCTCCTCGCGGCGAGCATCACGGCGAAGATGGACGCCGAACAGGTCGGGTGGGCCTACTGGTCCTGGAAGTACTACGGCGACCCGACCGGGAGCGCCGCCGAGTCGCTCGTCATGGCCGACGGGCGCCTGCGGTCGACCGCCTCCGTCCTGAGTCGCGTCTACCCGCAGGCGGTGGCCGGTACCCCGTTGCGATACTCGTTCTCGCCTCAGACCGACGTCTTCGACATGGAATACGTGCCCAATCACCGCATCCACGCGCCGACGCTCATCTTCGTGCCGACCCTGGTGCACTATCGCCACGGCTACTGCGCCCGCACGACCGGGGCCAGCGTGACTTCGGCCCGGGGGAGCGACCTGCTGGTGGTGCGCAACGACCGGACGGGGAGCCGCGTCACGGTTGAAGTCACGCCGGGACGATGCGTCGCCGGGGGGCCCAACTCGACCCGGACCTAGGCTTGGGCCATGTGCCGGAACATCACCACTCTGCGCGGGCTCGAGCCCGTGGCCACGCCCGAGGAGATCGAGGCGGCCGCCCGTCAGTACGTCCGCAAGGTCAGCGGCGTCCAGAAGACATCGGCCGAGACCGAGAAGGCGTTCGAGCGGGCCGTGGCCCAGGTCACCAAGGCGACGACCGCCCTCATCGCCACCTTGCCCCCCCGCAGGCAACCGCCGCCGACCGAGCCACCGCTGCGCCGGATCGCCGCCAGGAAGGCCGCCGCAGCCGCGCCCTGATCCGGATCGTCGCTTGACAGCGTATATGCCTCTGCAGGAATATATCCTGTATGACGGTGGTCTTCGAGGTCCTGGCCGAGGAGAGCCGGCGACGCATCCTCCATGTCCTGGCTGACGGCGAGCGCCCCGTCGGCGAGCTCGTCGACCTGCTCGCTCTGAGCCAGCCCTCCGTCTCCAAGCACCTCAAGGTCCTGCGGGAGGCCGGCCTGGTCCAGTCCCGGACCGACGCGCAGCGCCGGATCTACCGGGTGCGCTCCGAGCCCCTCCAAGAGGTCGACGAGTGGTTGGCGCCCTACCGGCGGCAATGGGCGGGACATCTCAATGCGCTGGAGCGTCATCTCGAGATCATGGCGACCGGCGAGGGCGAGCCATGGGTCTGACGGGCGGGGCCTCCGACAAGTTCGGCACCCTCGAACGCTGCATCCTGCGGCTCTCGGTGACGTTCACCGAGTTCGGCAGGGCGGCACGCGGCGCCGCCGGCTGGCAGGTCTGCCTGGAGCGACTGTGTGATGGCACCGCGCCCCCCGGCCCGACCGCTGGAAGGAACTGTTCGGGAGCTACGGGGAGCGTTTCGGCCCCGAGGCGTCGGCCATCGGTCCGCCCTAGGGGCGGGCCGCCCATGGGGCGGGCCGCGACCACCCACCGGCCGGGGGCTAAGACTGGTGGCGAGCACCTCGAGGGATCGGACCGACATGGGCATGCAGGGCAAGGTTGTCGTCATCACCGGGGCCAACACGGGCGTCGGGCTCGAGTCGGCCGTCGGGGTGGCGGCCCAGGGAGCCACCACCGTGCTGGCCTGCCGCAACCAGGCCAAGGCGGAGGCAGCGGCCAAAGAGGTCATACAGCGGACCTGGAACGACGACGTGCACGTCGTGGCGCTCGACCTGGCCGACCTGGCTTCGGTGCGCAAGGCGGCCGACGACATCTTCATCCGCTGGGACCGTCTCGATGTCCTCGTCAACAACGCTGGCGGGACGTGGTCGGTGCGCCAGGAGACGGCGCAGGGATTCGAGCAGACGTTCGGGGTCAACCATCTCGGGCACTTCGCCCTGACCAACTGGTTGCTCCCTCGGCTGCGGGCAGGTGCGCCGTCCCGCATCATCAACCTCACGTCGGTGGGGCACCACGCCGCCCGGCGCGGCATGCGCTTCGACGACCTGCAGAGCGAGAGGCACTATGAGGCGATGGAGGCGTACTGCCGTTCCAAGCTCGCCAATGTCCTGTTCACTCGGCAGCTGGCCAAGCGACTCGACGGCGCCGGCCCAGGCAACGTCACCGTCAATGCCGTTCATCCCGGCCCGGTCCGCAGCAGCTTCGGTATGGACGGTGACCTGCAAGGGTTCATGGGCTTCGGCATGCGCATGGTCCGCCCTTTCGAAATTAGCGCCAAGCGCGGCGCCAAGACCACGCTCTACCTGGCGACGTCACCCGACGTGGCCGTCAAGACGGGCGCGTACTGGGTCCGCTCGAAACCAGGTCATATGAGCCGCCAGGCGCGCGACGACGAGGCAGCCGCCCGCCTCTGGGACGAGAGCGAGCGGCTGCTGGCCTCCGCCGGTTACGGCGTCAGCTGAGCCGCGTCCCGCGTCACGCGTCTCGCGTCCGCATCCGCCATGCTCCGATGGCGGTCCAGAACACGATCCAGCCCACGATCACCAGCGACGAGGCCAGCGTGGACGCGGGGATCAGCGGGTCACCACCCCCGCCTCCGCCTCCGCTGAAGGGCGTCGGCAGCCCTCCCGGCTCAATGTGGGCCATGGCCACGCCGACGATGCCCCGCTGCACGTTGAGCAGGTGCAAAATGATGTGGCGGCTGAAGATGGGCGTCAGGATCAGCTCCAGCACAATGAGCAGGATCACCGCCACCGTGCGCTGACCCATCAGCGAGGACAGCCCGAGGCCGACCAAGAACCCGATGGTCGCCTCGAGCGCGATCCACAGCCCGACATCGACCATCAGCGTCGTGGAGGGGACCAGGAACTGCGAGTGGTAATCCGCGTAGTCCTGGTTGGCCACCGTGACCGCGAAGGCCCGGATCTGGGCCGGGGACTCGGCGGCGGGGACGGTGAATGTCCCCCCGCCCTTCTGCTGTATGACCGTCCCCGGTGGCGGGCCGTTCAATTGCCCACCGCAGGACACGTTCGGCGGCGGCCCGTTGAGCCCCGCCCCGCCGTGGAAGTTGAAGTCGCAGATGACCTCGTCGGCGTGCGCCGCCGCCCAGCTGTGGAGGGCCGGTTGTGACAGCCCCACGGGGACGTTGACGCCGTCGTAGTTGAGCTGCGTCGGCGCCGCGAAGACGCAGACGGCACAGACGATGGTGTAGCCGACCGCCACCATGGCGATGACGATGGCCAGCCCGGCGGGGATGCGCGCGAAGTACAGGGCCAAACGGGAGCGGCCGGTGATCACGAGGTGGCGGAACATCCCCTCGGTGAGGTCGGTCGACCCAGCGGTGCAGCCCACGACGGCCGCCACCACGAACCCGAACACGTACATGAAGCCGGCCACCAGCGTCGTGAAGATGCTGTAGCCGCCGGCGGGCCCATACGACCTCGGGGCGACGGCGTGGGAGATCAGCCGCACCGAGAGGAAGACGACCGGGATGCCGATGTTCACCGCGATGAGCGCGATCATCAGCCCGCGCCGCCGCCGCAGCTCCATGCAGCGCGTGGTGACCATGCCCCAGGTGGGGATCCACGAGCCGCGGTGGTCGCCCCGCGTCTCGGCCGGGAGCGGAACGGGGGCAGGGCCCGGTGCGCCGACTTCGGTGACGGTCGTCATTCGGCTTCTCCCAGACGCTTGGTGACCTCGAGGAACCACGACTCGAGCGAGGCCTGTATGTGTTGGAGGCGGAAGACCGAGATGCCCCCCTCGACGAGCAGGCGGTTGATTTCCGCTATGGCGTCCCGATCGGTGCCCTCGGGCAGCGAGATGGCGAGTCCGTCCGGTCCCGCCTGCACGTGGGCGCCGAAGGTCGTGGCCGCCAGCAGGCTGTTGGCCCGGTCGGGGTCCGAGCACTGGACCTGGACCTCGAAGGAGGAGCCGGCCAGCAGCTGGGAGATCGGGCCCTGGCGGATGACCTTGCCGCGGTCCACGATGGCGACGGCGTCGCACGTGCGCTCGACCTCGTCGAGGAGGTGTGACGACAGCACGACCGTGCGACCCTCTGCCACCAGCGACAGGATCATGTCGCGCATGTCGAGCATGCCCGCCGGGTCGAGCCCGTTCATCGGCTCGTCGAGGATCAGCAGCTGCGGATCCCCGAGGAGGCAGGCGGCGACCCCGAGACGCTGGCGCATGCCCATCGAGTACTTCGACACCTTGTCGTTGGCCCGGTGCAGGATGCCGACCCGCTCGAGGACCGGGTCGATGCGGCCCTTGGCCGCCGGCTCACGCGCCGCGGCGAGGATCTGCAGGTTCTGCCGACCCGTCAGGTGGCCGTGGAAGCGGGGCTCGTCCACGATCGCCCCCACCCGTGCCAAGGCCACGTCGCGGTGCCGGGGGACGCTGTGGCCGAGGAGGAACATGGTGCCGGCGTCGGCATGGGTCAGGCCCAGCAGCACGCGGATGAGCGTCGTCTTGCCCGCTCCGTTCGGGCCCAGGTAGCCGAAGGCGCACCCACGAGGGACGAGGAGCTCGACGTCGTTCACGGCGACGTTGGACTCGAAACGCTTGGTGAGCCCGTGGGTCTCGACGGCCCACTCGCTCTCGCCCCTCTGCCCGGGTGGGGAGTCGGTCACGGTTGCCGTGGTCATACGACCTGCCCTTCTGACGTGGGGGGCGCGGACGGGCCCCCCGTTCCGAGCCGTATACCCGGTATAGTACAGAGTGCATCGGCGTTGCGGCTAGGGGGCTGTCACCCGTTTTCCTCCTGGGGCTAGCCCCAGTGCCGTCAGGCGAGGGCGCCCACCACGTGGGTGATGCAGGCGCACAGCGACGCCACGTCGTCGGGGTCGATGGCCGGGAACATGGCGATCCGCAGCTGGTTGCGCCCGAGCTTGCGATACGGCTCGGTGTCCACGATCCCGTTCGCCCGCAACACCGCGGCGACCGCCGCCGCGTCCACCGCGTCGACGAAGTCGATGGTGCCGACGACGTGACTGCGGTCGGCCGGGTTCTCGACGAAGGGGCGGGCGAAGCCGGACTGCTCGGCCCAGGTGTAGAGGATCTCGGCGGAGCGGTCGCAGCGCGAGGCGGTCCACTCCAGGCCGCCGTTCCCGTTCATCCAGTCGAGCTGCTCGGCAAGCAGGAAGATGGTGGCCAGCGCCGGCGTGTTGTACGTCTGGTCCAGCAGCGAGTTGTCGACGGCCGTCTTGAGGTCGAAGAAGGTGGGGATCCACCGGCCCGAGGCGGCGATGCGCTCGACCCGCTCGAGCGCTGCAGGCGACAGCAGCGCGATCCAGAGACCGCCGTCGCCGGCGAAGCACTTCTGCGGCGCCAGGTAGTAGGCGTCGAACTCGGCGGGGTCGACCCGCAGGCCGCCGGCACCCGAGGTGGCGTCCACCGCGACCAGTCCGCCGCCGTCGGCGGGGGCGGCCGCACCCGCCGGCCGCCGGATCGGCATCGACACCCCCGTGGAGGTCTCGTTGTGGGTCAGGGCGTACAGGTCGACCCCTGCGTCGGCCACCGGCGTGGGGTGCGTGCCGACCTCGGAGGTGATGACCTGGGGGTCCTTGAGATGCGGCGCCGCCTTGGCGCAGGCGGCGAACTTGGAGGAGAACTCGCCGAAGCTCAAATGCTGGCTCTGCTCCTCGATGAGCCCGAACGTCGCGGCGTCCCAGAAGCAGGTCGTCCCCCCGTTGCCGAGGACGACCTCGTAGTCGTCGGGGAGCGAGAAGAGCTGGCGCATGCCGGTGCGCACCCGGCCCACCTGTGACTTGACCGTCTTCTGACGATGGCTGGTGCCCATGTAGGTCGTCGCCACGGCGGCGAGCGCGTCGACGGAGGCCGGCCGGACCTTGGAGGGGCCGGACCCGAAACGCCCGTCGGAGGGCAGCAATTCGGAGGGAATGGTGATGTCGGGGACGTCTGGCACGTATGCAAGCATGGCAGGTGTGACGACGACGAAATCCCCGACCGAGCTCCGCCGGATCTCTCGCCGGGCCGCTGCGGTTGCGCCCTCAGCGACCCTTGCCGTGGATGCGAAGGCCAAGGCGCTGCAGGCGGCGGGGGAGCACGTCATCGGCTTCGGCGCGGGCGAGCCGGACTTCCCGACGCCGGCGCACATCGTCGAGGCCGCCGTCATCGCCTGCCGCGACCCGGCCAACCACCGTTACACGCCGACAGGCGGGATCCCCGCGCTGCGCGAGGCCATCGCGGCCAAGACCCTGCGAGACTCGGGCTACGCGGTAGCGGCCAATCAGGTGCTGGTGACCAACGGCGGCAAGCAAGCTGTCTCGAATGCGTTCGCCGTGCTGTGCGACCCCGGTGACGAGGTCCTGGTCCTCGCTCCGTACTGGACGACTTATCCCGAGGCCATCGCACTGGCCGGCGGGACGCCCGTCATTGTGTCCTCCGACGGGACGACCGGCTTCCGCTCCTCGGTCGAGGACCTCGAGCGCGCCTGGACGCCGCGCACCAAGGCGTTGCTCTTCGTCTCACCCTCCAACCCGACCGGTGCCGTCTACCCGCGCGACGAAATCGAGGCCATCGGCCAGTGGGCGGTGTCCAAGGGGATCTGGGTGCTGACCGACGAGATCTACGAGCACCTGGTCTACGGCGGGGCCGAGCACCACTCCATGCCCGTCCTCGTGCCAGAGCTGGCCGACCGCTGCCTGGTGGCCAACGGGGTAGCCAAGACCTACGCCATGACGGGCTGGCGGGTGGGGTGGCTCATCGGGCCGACCGACGCCATCGGCGCCGCGACCAACATCCAGAGCCACGAGACCTCCAACGTCGCCAACGTGTCGCAGCGCGCCGCGCTGGCCGCCGTCTCGGGCAACCTCGACGACGTGGCCATGATGCGCGCCGCCTTCGACCGCCGGCGCCTGACCATGACGTCGATGCTCAACGAGATCGAGGGCGTCGTGTGCGTAGAGCCCGAGGGCGCGTTCTACTGCTATCCGTCGGTCAAGGGGCTGCTCGGTCGGAGCCTCCGGGGACAACGCCCGGCGAGCAGCGCGGAGTTGGCCGAAATCTGCATCAACGAAGCAAAAGTGGCGGCAGTGCCCGGAGAGGCGTTCGGCGCGCCGGGCTACTTCCGCATGTCCTACGCGCTGGGCGATGAAGACCTCGTCGAGGGAGTGAGCCGGTTGGCCTCGCTCTTCGGCGAAGCGCAAGACTGACCGCCAAGTCGGCGAGCAGTTCGGGCGGGGAGTGAGGAGACCACCGCGGTGGCACGGGTACTGGTAACTGAGAAGATCGCGCAGGGCGGGCTCGACCTGTTGGCCGAAGCCGGCCACGAGGTCGACGTGCAGGAAGGGCTGAGCCCCGAGCAACTGCTCGAAGCGGTGGTGGGCGCGCACGCGCTGATCATCAGATCGTCCACGCAGGTGACGTCCGACGTGCTGGCGGCCGGCTCGTCGCTCGGCGTCGTGGGCCGGGCCGGCGTCGGGCTCGACAACGTCGACGTCGATGCTGCCACCGCCCGCGGCGTCATGGTGGTCAACGCCCCCACGTCGAACATCCTCTCGGTGGCCGAGCAGGCCATGGCCCTGCTGCTGGCGCAGGCCCGCAACATCCCCCAGGCCCACTCGGCGCTCGTGGCCGGACGCTGGGAGCGCTCCAAGTGGGAGGGCGTCGAGCTGCACGGCAAGGTGCTCGGCGTGGTCGGACTGGGCCGGGCCGGTTCGCTGGTGGCCCAGCGCGCCCACGCCTTCGGCATGGAGCTCATCGGCTTCGACCCCTTCGTGTCCCATGAGCGGGCGAGAGCGATGGGAGTGCGCCTGGTCAGCATCGAGGAGCTGGTGGGTGAGGCGGACTTCGTGTCCATCCACACGCCCAAGACACCGGAGACCATCGGGCTGTTCGGTCGCGACCTCTTCGCCAAGGCCAAGCCGGGCATCCGTATCGTCAACACTGCCCGCGGCGGCATCGTCGACGAGGAGGCGCTGGCCGAGGCCATCCGCGACGGCATCGTGGCCGGGGCCGGTCTCGACGTGTTCGCCAAGGAGCCCTGCACCGAATCGCCGCTGTTCGAGCTGCCACAGGTCGTCGTCTCGCCGCACCTGGGCGCGTCGACCGAGGAGGCGCAGGACAAGGCCGGCGTGACGATCGCCGAGCAGGTCCTGCTGTCTTTGGCCGGCGACTTCGTCCCCTACGCGGTGAACGTGGCGGCGCGCGACGTGTCCGACATGGTGCGCGGCTTCATGGCACTGGCCGAGCAGCTGGGCCGTTTCTTCGTCGGCCTGCACGACGGACTTCCCGACGCCATCGACATGGAGTACCAGGGCGAGCTGGCGGGGGAGGGCACCGGCATCCTCACGCTGTCGGTGCTGAAGGGGATCTTCGGCGGCTCGACCGAGGAGCCGGTCTCCTACGTCAACGCGCCGCAGCTGGCCGAGCAGCGCGGCCTGCAGGTGCGCGAGTCCTCGACGGCGACGTCACACGACTACAAGTCGCTCATCACGTTGCGCTCGGGATCGCACTCGGTCGCCGGCACGCTGATTTCCGCCGGCCTGCACACCGAGCCCCGCATCGTCATCGTGGACGAACACCAAGTGGAGGTCCCCCCGTCGGCCCACATGCTCGTCGTGCGCAACGACGACCGTCCGGGCGTGATCGGGATCGTGGGGACGGCCCTCGGCACGGCGGGCATCTCCATCTCGTCGATGGCCGTGGGGCCGAGCCCCGAGACCACGACCGCCATGATGGTGATCTCCACGACGACGCCGGCGTCGGACGCCGTGGTGGATCAGCTGCGCGGCGACGAGGGCATCCTCGACATCCATCGCGTCACGCTGTAGACGGGGAGGCTCGTCCTGCCGGGG
>Ga0307374_10001850_pt1 | contig 38735 bp, 36 predicted proteins | sample OX3MG_FD_202532 | JGI IMG/M metagenome (GOLD analysis project Ga0307374, IMG submission 202532) | Soil microbial communities from Risofladan, Vaasa, Finland - OX-3 | ecosystem: Environmental > Terrestrial > Soil > Coastal area > Acid sulfate soil | place: Finland: Risofladan, Vaasa | collected... | reverse complement strand
CATCACCGCCCTCACCAACGTCCACCATGACGTTGGTGATCACGTGTTTGGTACGAGGCGTGCCGTCTTCGTATCGGCGGGTCGTCCGCCCGTAGAGCGCCTCAATGTCGGCACGCCCCGCGACCGCTTCGTCGAAACCTTCAAAGGTGAGGGTGGCGTGTCCGAACAGCTCGGCGACGCCCGCGAAGTCTCCGAGGTCGATGCGTTCGGCGTATTCGTACATCAAGGAGGAGATGGCCTCCCATGCGGAACGATCCATTGGCCCAGTGTGGCACCGATGACCCAGGTCGCACCGGGCCGAAACTGGGGATCACTGCCCGAGGAGGCGCTCCATCCGGGCCGCCAGCCTACTCGGGCGCCCCTTGCGCGCCTCGGTGCGATCGGCCAGGCGCATCGTCCACAAGCCCGCGTTGACTCCGAGCCACCTGAGCGGTTCGGTCTCCCAGTGAGGGGAACGGTGATTGACCCACGGTAGGTGTGTCAGATCGCTGTCGTTGCCCGTGATCAGGTCCGCCAGCGTGCGGCCGGCCAGGTTTGTCGTGGAGACGCCGTCACCGACATAGCCGCCCGCCCACGCCATCCCGCTGGCGCGGTCGAACCCGACCGACGAATGCCAATCGCGTGGGATCCCCAGAGGGCCACCCCACTGATGGGTGAACCGTGCTGACTCGAGGGCGGGGAACAGTTCGACCAGGGTGGTCCGAAGCAGCTTGTGCACTGCGGGCGCGCGGTCGTACGAGGCGCGCACGGAGGATCCGAAGTGATAGGGGGCACCGCGCCCTCCGAAGGCGATCCGGTCGTCCGCCGTCCGTTGCCCGTAAATGATCATGTGGCGGTAATCGGCGAAGGTCGGCCGGCCCGCCAGTCCGACGTCGGACCAGAACGCGGCGCTGAGTGGCTCGGTCGCCACCATGAGGGAGTACACCGGGACCAGCGCTCGACGCGTGCCGGGCAACGTTGCGGTCCATGCCTCGACGGCGCGGACGACCACGTCGGCCGAAATGATGCCCCCCGGCGTATGGACGCGGGCCGACCGACCCGCTCCACCGGGCTGGAGGTCTGTCACCTCGGTGTGTTCGTACAGCCGCACTCCCTGCCGCTCGACAGCGTCGGCCAACCCGCGAACGAGGAGGGCGGGCTGGATGGCCGCGCAATGCGGGGTGAAGGTGGCGCCTAGGAGGCCGTCCATGCCGATCATCACGTCGGCCTCGGATCGTTCCAACCAACGGATGTCCTCCTCGCCGAAGCCGTGGGATCGCGCCACGGAGACCTCGTGCAGGGCACGAACGCGCTGGGTTTCGGTGCGGACCGCGTTGAGGCTCCCGCCTTTGACGAAGTGGCAGTCGATCCCCTCCCTGCGAGCGGTGGAGCCGACGATGTCAACCGTCGCCTGCATGGCGCCCCGCATTGCTCGCATAGCCGCCGAGCCGTAGCGGCGTGCCAGCGCCGTGTCAGTGGTGGAGAAAAGCGCCGAGCACCAGCCTCCGTTGCGACCCGACGCCCCGAATCCCGCAACTTCCTTTTCCACAACGGCGATACGCAGGCTGGGATCGGCCGAAGCCAGTGCATGCGCCGTCCACAGACCGGTGAAGCCGGCACCGACGATGCAGACATCGACCTGGACATCGCCGGCCAGCGGGGGCCGGTCCTGGGGTGGAGAGGGGACGGCGTCCCACCACAGTGAGAGCGAGCGATACGACTCGACCCCGCCGGTCAAACTCGACGCCACGCCTCGGACAACACCTCACGCAGGGTGGTCGCAATGAAGTCGAACTCTTCCTGGCCACAGATGAGTGGAGGCGACAGCTGGACAACGGGGTCACCGCGGTCGTCCGCCCGGCAGATGAGACCGGCTTCGAACAGGGCGCCGGAAAGGTAGCCGCGCAGGAGCCGCTCGGACTCTTCGTCGTCGAACGACAATCGGGAATCCTTGTCCTTCACGAGCTCTATGCCGTAGAAATAGCCGGCGCCTCGCACGTTACCGACGATGGGCAGGTCGTAAAGGCCTTCGAGCGCGGCGCGGAAGGCAGGCTCGTTCGCCTGGACGTGCTGCAGGATCTGCTCGCCTTCAAAGACGTCGAGGTTGGCCATCGCGACGGCGCAGCTGACGGGATGGCCGGCGAACGTGAAACCGTGCAGGAAGGACGCCCCTTCGGCCAGGAAGGGCTCCACTAGGCGGTCCGACGCGATCATGGCGCCGAGGGGCGCGTAGCCGGACGTCAGTCCCTTGGCAACGGTGACGATGTCCGGCTGGTAGCTGTACCGGTCGGCACCGAACCAGTGCCCGAGGCGACCGAAGGCGCAGATCACCTCATCGGAGACGAGGAGCACGCCATGGCGATCGCAGATCTGCCGGACCCGCTCGAAGTACCCGGGGGGCGGAGGGAAACAGCCACCAGCGTTCTGTACGGGCTCCAGGAAGACGGCCGCGACGGTATTGGCGCCTTCCCGGAGAATGGCTCGCTCAATCTCGTCTGCGGCCCAACGACCGAAGGCTTCTTCGTCATCGGCGTAGAGCTCAGCCCGGTAGAAGTTGGTGTTGGGCACCTTGATGGCGCCGGGCACCAAAGGCTCGAACGGGGTCTTGAGGTCAGGGATACCGGTGATCGACAGCGCCCCCATTGACGTCCCGTGATACGCGATGTTCCGGCTGACCACCTTGGTCCGCTGTGGCTCGCCCGTCAGGCGGAAGTACTGGCGCGCCAGCTTCCAGGCGGACTCGACCGCTTCGGAGCCGCCGGAGGTGAAGAAGACACGGTTGAGGTCACCTGGGGCCAGTTCGGCCAGGCGGTCTGCGAGTTCAATGGCTCGTGGGTGGGCATAGGTCCACAGCGGGAAGTAGGCCAACGTGCTGGCCTGCTTGGAGCCTGCTTCCGCCAACTCGGTGCGGCCGTGACCGATCTGCGAGGTAAAGAGGCCGGCAAGTCCGTCCAGGTACCGCTTGCCGTGCTGGTCCCAGACGTAGGCCCCTTCTCCTCTTACGATCACCGGCACTTCGTGGGTCTTGTACGTCGCCAGTCGGCTGAAGTGCATCCAGAGGTGGCGGCGCGCCTGGTCGCTCAAGTCCGAGTTCTCGGGATTGGGGGTGCTCATGATTCCTCCGCTCGAAGAGGGTGGCGATAAGTGTTCACCGAGTCCCCCAGGTGTATGTCTGTTTGGCCAGCTTCAGGTAAAGGAATGTCTCGGTGCTGCGGACGCCGGGTACGCATCGCACCGAGTCGTTCAACACATGCAGGAGCCGCTCGTCGTCCTCGCAGACGACCTCGGCCAACAGGTCGAACGATCCGGCGCACATGACGACATAGGCCACCTCGGGCACCGACGTCAACTTCTCGGCCACTTGCCGGACGTCACCTTCCACGTTGATGCCGACCATGGCCTGACGGGTGAAGCCGAGTTGGAGCGGATCGGTCACGGCGACGATCTGCATGATCCCGTCTTCCCGAAGCCGCTGAACCCGGCGGCGCACGGCGGCCTCGGACAGTCCGACCTCTTCGGCAATGGCCCCGTAGGGCTGGCGGCCGTCGCGCTGGAGCGCCTCAATAATCGCTCGATTCGCGGCGTCCAGGAAGGTGGCTGCACCCCCCGTCCCACTGCTGGGATTCATCGTCTCGCTCGGCCCGTCCTCGGTGGACATGCCCTCTCCTGCTCCGACTGGGTCCCGGTGGCCGTATGCCTCGGTACTGCAGAATTGTGTCATAAATACCCGCTCAGTCAAGCAGAATCCGGCGTTGAGGGTTGCAATTATTGCGGAATCGCTTGTCGAAGGGCATTCATTCTGTGAATCTGTATGGACGGAATGAACGTCAGGAAGGGAGCCCCGTGCGCAGGTTGCAGAACTTCATCGGTGGCGGATATCGCGATGCCGAGGATGGTCCGGTCGCCCCCCTCGTCAACCCCAGCACGGGGGAGCCGTTCGCAGAAGCGCCCGTGTCGGGGACGGCCGATGTGGACAGAGCTCTTCAGGTGGCGGCGGAGGCCTTCACCTCGTGGCGCCGCACCACACCCTCCGAGCGGAGCCTCGCGCTCATCCGGATAGCCGATGCCCTGGAAGCCCGGGCGGAGGATCTCGTTCGGGCCGAAGTGGAGAACACGGGAAAGCCGTTCCAGTTGACCATGGACGAGGAGATCCCACCCATGATCGACCAAATCCGCTTCTTCGCCGGGGCAGCGCGTCACCTCCAGGGATTGGCGGCAGCCGAGTACATGGCGGGTCACACCTCGTTCATCCGCCGCGAGCCGCTCGGCGTCTGTGGTGCAGTGACGCCGTGGAACTACCCCATGATGATGGCCGTATGGAAGTTCGCCCCGGCACTTGCCGCGGGCAACACCATGGTGCTGAAGCCCTCCGACACCACCCCGGTCACCGCCCTGCTCATGGCCGAGATCATGGCCGAGCACCTGCCGCCTGGCGTCTTCAACGTCGTGTGCGGGGACCGTGACACGGGCCGAGCGTTGGTCGTGCACGACACGCCGGCCATGGTGTCGGTCACGGGGTCCGTCAGGGCCGGCATGGAGGTGGCGGCGTCAGCCGCTCCAACCTTGAAGCGGGTTCATCTGGAATTGGGGGGCAAAGCGCCCGTCATCGTCTTTGACGACGCCGATCCCGCCGCCGCGGCAGCCGGCATCGCCGGGGCGGGCTACTTCAACGCCGGGCAGGACTGCACTGCGGCCACCCGCGTGCTGGCGGCGCCGGGCATCCACGGCGATCTGCTCTCAGCCCTTGTCGAACAGGCTGAGGGCACGACCGTCGGGGGACCCGACAACGAGGGCGCCGACTACGGGCCGCTCAACAACGCCAACCAGCTGGAGCGGGTGCGTGGCTTCCTGGAGCGCACGCCATCGCACGCCGACGTCCTCACCGGCGGCTCTGCGGTCGGTGACCGCGGCTACTGCTTTGCGCCGACGGTGGTCGGTGGCCTCCGGCAGGACGACGAGATGGTCCAATCCGAGGTCTTCGGCCCGGTCATCACCGTCCAGGAATTTTCCGATGAGGCCGAGGCCGTCCAATGGGCCAATGGTGTCCAGTACGGGCTCGCATCGTCAGTATGGACACGTGACCACGGCCGTGCCATGCGGGTCGCCCGCGATCTGGACTTCGGCTGCGTGTGGATCAACACCCACATCCCCCTCGTGGCCGAGATGCCGCATGGTGGCTTCAAGCGGTCCGGTTACGGCAAGGATCTTTCCGCCTACGGTTTCGAGGACTACACCCGTCTCAAGCACGTGATGAGTTGCATTGAGGAGTAGCCAATGATCGTCGGGATTCCAAGAGAGGTGAAGGACGATGAGTACCGGGTGGCGATCACGCCGGCCGGCGTTCGTGAGCTCACCTCAGCCGGCCACATCGTCTATGTCCAAGCCGGCGCCGGGGAAGGCTCGGCCATGTCCGACCAGGAGTTCGTCCGCACCGGTGCACGGATCATCCCGTCAGCCGACGATGTCTGGGCCGCCGCCGACCTGGTCTGCAAGGTCAAGGAGCCCGTGGAGGCGGAGTATCACCGGCTAGGGGCGCGACCGGGCCAGACGCTCTTCACCTATCTGCACTTGGCCGCGTCACGGGAGTGCACCGACGCCCTCATCGCCGGGGGAAACGTGGCTATCGCGTACGAGACGGTCCGACAGCCGGACAACTCGCTGCCCCTGCTCGCACCCATGAGCGAGGTGGCGGGCCGCATGGCACCGCTGATGGGAGCGCATCACCTCATGAGGCCGGGTGGAGGCAGGGGAGTTCTGGTGTGCGGCGTTCCCGGGGTACGGAGCGCGCGGGTGGTCATCCTCGGCGCCGGCGTGGTCGGCATGGCGGCCGCCACCATGGCGGTCGGGATGCACTGCGAGGTGTTCGTGCTGGACCGCAACCTCGAGCGGTTGCGCGAGTTCGACCACCATTTCCGGGGTGCCCTCGAAACGATCGCCTCATCGCAACACGCCATTGAGGAGATCTGTGTGGACGCCGACATCGTGATCGGGGCCGTGCTGGTTGTGGGGGCCCGTGCGCCCAAGCTCGTCTCCGACGCACTCGTTGAAAAGATGCGTCGCGGATCGGTCCTGGTCGATATCTCCGTCGACCAGGGCGGGTGCTTCGAATCGACGCGGCCCACCACGCACTCGCACCCGACCTTCGAGGTGCACAGTTCCATTTTCTACTGCGTGGCGAACATGCCTGGTGCGGTGCCACACTCCTCGACGCACGCTCTGGCCAATGCCACGCTGCCCTACGTCTCGAATATCGCGAACCGGGGGTGGAAGGAGGCGGTGCGCGCCGACCCGGCTCTGGCCGAAGGGGTCAACATCGTCAACGGCGACATCGTGTACCGGCCGGTGGCCGACGCGCACGATCTCGGCTATGTACCCCTGGCCAAGCTGCTGGACTGATCGGCCCCGTACGTTGCGGACGGGCGAGGCGATGTCGAGTGGGCGAGCCCACCGGGCGATAGCGTCCGGACAGTGAAGCGGCGGGAGCGGTGCATCCTCGGGGTGTGGGTCGGACTCATGGCCGCGGCCATGCCCCTCGGCATGACAGCGAACGCGGGGACGCCGCATCTGGTCCCGGGGACGCTCGTGCAGGGAGTGCTGGCCGACGTGGCTGATCCGGGTGGCACGCCGGCGGGCATGAACAACTGGGAGTGCCGGCCCTCTTCTGCACACCCTTACCCGGTGATCCTGCTCCACGGCACACTGTTCAATGAGAACCTGACGTGGCAGAGCCTGTCTCCTGAGTTGATAGACGCCGGCTACTGCGTCTACGGGTTCGACTACGGGGGCGGCGCCGATTCGGCCTTCGGGACGTACGGCGTCGCCGACATTGCCGCCTCGGCCAAGCAGCTGGCGACTTTCGCCGACTACGTGCGGATTGCTTCACACGCGCACCAGGTGGACATCGTCGGTCACTCGCAGGGCGGGATGATGCCCCGGTACTACATGAAGTATCTCGGAGGAGCCTCCGCAGTGCACATGTTGGTGGGTCTCGCCCCCTCGAATCACGGGACCACGCTTGACGGGAGCGACGCCCTGTTCTCGGCTCTCCATGGACTCGGTCTCGACGTGTTCACCGCCTCAGGGTGTGTGGCATGTACCGAGCAGATCAACGGTCAAGGATCCGACTTCGTGGCGAACCTCAACGCAGGGGGTGACACGATCCGCGGTCCTCTCTACGTGGTGGTCGAGTCCAGGTACGACGAGGTAGTGACGCCGTACACCTCGGCGTTCCTCCAAGGCCTACACGTGCAGAACATCCTGTTGCAGGACCAGTGCCCGACGGACTTCACCGACCACGTCGGGATCGTCTACGACCCGGTGGCGCTCCAGGACGTCATGAACGCCCTTGGTGTCGATAATCCCGGCTTCGTTCCCTCCTGCTCGTTCGTGCCACCCGTGGCCGGGTGAGGAATTCAGCCCAGGGACGTGCCGACGACCGAGACGAACGACACCATTTCACCGGGGTAGCCCCCCAGGTTGTGGGTCATCGCAAGGCCGCGGTCGACGGTTGCGATCTGCCGGTCGTCCGGTGCCTCATGCCGCATCTGCAGCCAGCACTCGAAGAACATCCGTAAACCCGACGCGCCGACGGGGTGCCCGAAGCTCTTCAACCCGCCGTCCGGGTTGACCGGCAGTTCCCCGTCGAGGGCGAAGGTCCCCGCGAGCACCTCTTTCCAGGCCGTCCCTCTGGGTGCAAACCCGAGATCCTCCATGAGCACCAGTTCGGTCGGAGTAAAGCAATCGTGCACCTCTGCCATCGCCAGTTGCCGTCGGGGGTCGGTGATATCGGCCTGGGCATAGGCGTCTGCGGCGGCGGCCTCACATTCGGGAAAGTGCGTGTAGTCGTAGCCGGGATCAATCAGCCCCGAGCCACTCCCGGCCGCGAAGGAGAGCGCCTTTATGTAGAGGGGCTGATCGGTGTACTTGAGGGCATCCTCGGCCCGGACGACGATGGCTGCGGCGGCGCCGTCGGCGACGCCAGCGCAGTCGAACACACCGAGCGTTCCCGCCAACCGAGGTGAGGACAGGGCAGCTTCCTTTGTGATCTCGCGCCGGAACTGCGCTCGCGGGTTGCGCGCTCCATTGTGGTGATTCTTCACGGCAATGCTGGCCAGCACATCGGCCATCGTCTCGTCGTCGACGCCGTACTTCTGCCCGTAGGCCGGCGCCACCATGGAGAACATGGCCGCGGCCGTTAACGTGCGAGCCGTCCCATCGCCGGGAGGGTTCATGGCGTTGAGTCCTTGGAAGCCACTGTCCTTGACCTTCTCGGCTCCGACCGCCATGGCGACGTCGTAGGCGCCGGATGCGACCGCGTAGGCGGCCGCCCGCAAGGCCTCTGAGCCGGTCGTGCAGTAATTCTCCACCCGGGTGACTGGCTTGTTGCGCAGTTGCAGCGGGCGGGCCAGGGTGATGCCGCTCATACCGCTCTGGGCGGTGCCGAACCAATACGCGTCAACGTCCTCCTTGCCGATGCCGGCGGAGGCGAACGCGTCGGTGCTCGCATCAATGATCAGATCGTCGAGGCCCTTCTCCCAGTGCTCGGAGAAGGGGGTGCAACCCATACCGACGATGGCCACCCGGTCCCGGATACCGTGCGATCCCATCAGGCCCCTCCTCCCTCGCGCACTGGGCGCGCCTTCCAGAAATAGTCATGGATGCCGTCGGCGCTGAACAGCCGGCGGAAGGTCATCTCGACCCGGCTACCCACACGGATCTCGTCAGGATCGACATCGGTGAGCTCAACCGGGTAGCGCCCGCCACCGTCGAAATCGACGACGGCGAAGACGATTGGCGGGCTGGGGGAGTAAGCCAGCCGATCGATCGTGAACGTGACGACTGTGCCGACAACGTCGGCCATGGCCACTGGTTCCATGTCGTCAACGGCTCCGCCCTCCATGGAGATGCGCGATGGCGGGAGATGCACTGCGCCGCTTGACCGGTCGCGTGAACCGACGAAGCCGAACTTCCACGCTTCGCTCCGGTGGGCGGCCGTACTCGACACACGGGCCGGCTCAGGGCGGCGGGGCGGCTCCGGGAGCAATTGCCCGCGCCAGGCCAGGAACTTTGAATACGAGAGTGGCGCCCCCTGCGCAACCTGCTGGCTGATCGGCCGTGCGGGCTGCCAGCTCCCAAGGGAGTCGGTCGTGCGGAGCACAACGGCGTCGGCTCCGTCCGCGAGGTGCAGGAGGACAATGGGAGTGCCCGACCTCACGCTGTCGTCGGCTGCCATCGACTCGAGCACTGCCGTCAGCGCCAGGAGCGGATGCGCCGCACCGGACTGCCCGACGGTTGAGGAGAGGTCGTCGGCGCGGCCCGAGTCGTCCACCCCCAATTTCTTCATCAGGGACGCCACCGCCCTCGCATGCATCCCGGTGACGACTAGATGACCGATGTCGCCGGCCTCCAGGCCCGCTGCCTTCATGGCTCGTGTGAAAGCGTCAATTCCCAGAGCGACGTAACGGTTCTCGCCGAAGCGTTCCTCCCAAAGCTTGGAGGTCCGCTCACCCGGGGCTCTCCAGCGATCGGTGAACTCGTCGGTGGCCGAGCCGGCTGCCACGAACTCGGCGAGGACCCCGCTGCCGTCACCCACCAGGAGCGCCGCCCCGGCGTCGCCTCCGGCCGCCTCGTCAGCACTCGTCGGGAGGCCGTCCCGCATGTCGGAAGTCACGACAAGGGTCGAACCGCTCCCCGCCAGGGCAGCCGCGAGGCAGCCGATACCTGAGCGAAGGGCACCGCCGAAGTCGTAGGCGCCGACCTCGCCCGGGAGCCGGAGGGCCGCCGCGATGGCTGTCGCATTGGTCTTGTCCAGGTACGCGGGGGAGGAAGTGGCAAACCAGAGGGCGTCGGGGCTCGTGCCTGGGGCGCTCTTGATGGCCAGCCGGGCCGCTTCGACTCCCAGGGTCGACGTGTCCTCGTCGTGGGAGGCCACCGCCCGCGACCCCTTGCCGCCTCCAGATCCCATGAAGGCCGCGATGTCAGATCGGGACAGCCTCCGGTAGGGCACGTATCCCGCCGCGCTCACGATCCCTCGCACGGCCGAGGAGCCTACCGGCCCTTTCGGGACCACCTGACGGGGGGTCAGATTCTCCTTTGGGCATGCACCTCCGGGCGCCACGGAGCAAACTGCACGCATGGTGGATCCGTTCGAGCCCGGCGGGGGCAACTTCACGCCCACCGACGGCCCGTTGGAGCAACGCGTGGCCGACTCCGATCGGGACCGCACGGTGACCCTCCTCCGCGAGCACGTGGTGGAGGGCCGGCTCACGCTCGACGAGTTTTCCGAGCGCGTCGGACTGGCCCTCGAAGCGCGGACCCGGGGTGACCTCAGGGCCACTCTGGCGAACCTTCCCGACGTGGCCACGCCACAGACCGAGACCTTGCGGCGCAAGGCCCGGCATTGGTTCATCGGATTCATGAGCGGGTCGGGAGCGAAGGGCCGATGGAGGATCAGCGGCAACACGACCGCGGTCGCGTTCATGGGCGGATGCCACCTCGACCTCCGTCACGCCGAGATTGACGGTCCAGAAGTGGTCATCACGGCCATCGCCTTCATGGGGGGGATCCAGATCACGGTTCCCGAGGGGTTTGACGTGGAGATGAACGTCTTCCCCTTCATGGGTGGTCGTGAGTTGAAGCTACGAAACGTGCCGATCATTCCGGGATCGCCGCGCCTTGTCATTCGCGGCTTCGCCATGATGGGCGGCGTCGAGGTACGCAGCCGACCGACGCGCACGAGCAAGGAACTCGGGATGAACATCGTCGATCATGTGATGAACGTCGTCGACACCCTCCCGATGTTGAACGGACCGGGGAGCGGGCCCATCGACCTGGAGTCGCTCGGTCGAGAGATCAGGGATCAGATCCGAGCCCAACGGCATGCCGGGCGTCCACCACGCGGTCGCGATCGTGACCGTCCGCGCTCGAATAGAGGGTACTGGGATTCTGCGACAGCACCGCCGTCACCGGCCGCTCCGGCACCGGCCGCCGAATCAGCCGGTCCTGCGAGGAGCGAGGGGACCGTCACGATTCTCTTCAGCGACATGGTCAACTACGCCGGCATGACCGAACAGTTGGGTGACCAGGCCTCACGCGAGCTGTTGCGTAATCATCACCAGATCGTGCGAGGGTTGTTGGCGAACCACGGCGGTCGTGAGATCAAGGTGCAGGGGGATGGCTTCATGGTCGCGTTCGGCGGCGTCGCCCGTGCTCTCCGTTGCGCAGCAGACATGCAGCGGGCGTTCGGCGAATACTCCGTGGCACATCCCGATCGCCCCATTCAGATCCACGTCGGGGTCCACACCGGCGAAGCCGTGGAAGAGGACGATGACTTCTTGGGCCACACGGTGATCGTGGCCAGTCGCCTCGCCGACGTGGCGGCTCCCGGCGAGGTCCTCGTTTCGTCCCTCTCGGCTTTACTGGTCGAGCGAACCGAGGAGTTCCGTTTCGCCGACTTCAGGGAGACGCCTCTGAAGGGCCTCACTCGGCCCCACCAGGTCGCCACCCTGGTCTGGGAGCCTGGAGCGGCCTCAGCTGGGCCATTTGGCGCTGCAGACCCCGGGTTGCTCTAATCTGACGGGTAGTCAGATTCTGCGGCGGTCGTCACGCACCGACCCCGTTCGCTCAGCCAAACCAGCGTCATTCCGGAGGTCACCGCACCATGGACTTCGAGTTCTCCGACGAGCAGCTCGCGTTCGTCAAAGAGGTGGAGACCTTCCTCAACGAGCACGACGATCCCGAGGTCTTCGATCTGACCAGGGAGAACATGGCGCAAATCGTCGATACGCCCAAGCGCCGCGCCTTCATGGCATCCCTCGGGGCCCAGGGTTGGCTGGGCATGACATGGCCGGCTGAGCACGGCGGCAAGGAGGGTGAAGGTGTCTACGAGTACTTGCTCAACGAGCAGCTCGCCGGGCGCGGCGGGCCCCAGATCGGCAAGGGCGTCGGCATCATCGGCAAGACGCTGATCCGGCACGGCAACGAGAGACTCAAGGCGGAGTTTCTGCCCAAGATCCTGCGCAACGAGGTTGAGTTCGCCGTCGGATACTCCGAGCCAAACGCCGGGTCTGACGCGGCAAGCATGCAGTTGAAGGCCACCAAGGTGGAAGGCGGGTGGCTCCTCAACGGCCAGAAGACGTGGACCACCTCGGCCCACTTCGCAGAGTGGTACTGGGTCGGGGCCCGCACCGATCCCAACGCGCCCAAGCACGCGGGGATCACGCTCTTCCTCGTTCCCATCGATCAGCCGAACATCACCGTCAACGCCATTTGGACCATGGGTGACGAGCGGACCAACGAAGTCTTTCTCAATGACGTCTTCGTCCCTGATGACTACGTGGTCGGTGAGCTCAACCGCGGCTTCCAGTACATATCCGAGGCGCTCGATCTTGAGCGTTTCACCATGTTTACCTTCGCCCCGATCGCCCAACGGTTCGAACTGTTGACGGAATACGTGCGCACGACGGTCCGTGACGGTGTGCCGCTGAAGGACGATCCGGTGGTTCGGCAACGTCTGGCACAACTGGCCACCCAGCTCGAAGTGGCCAGGGTCATGGGCTTGAAGTTCGTCTTTGAGGCGGGCAAGGGCGGAGCAGCACCGACGGTGGAGGCTTCCGAGTACAAGCTGTACGCCACCGAGCTGTCCAAGCGGTTGGCCAATGCCGCCATGGACATTGCCGGTCCGGGCAGCCAGCTTCGGGTCAAGACGGAAGAGGCACCCATGGCCGGCCGATCGGAATCGACCTATCGCTACACGGTCATCGACACGATCGGCGGCGGCGCGTCGGAAATTCAGAAGAATATCATCGCCCGGCGCAAGCTCGGTCTGCCCAAGAACTTCTGAGACGTTGACCGATTCACCAGCCCCAACGACGGGACCGCTCAACGGTGTCACCGTCCTCGACCTCTCCACCGTCGGACCCGCGGCCCGTTGCACACGTGTGCTCGCCGACTACGGGGCGCGTGTGGTGAAGGTCGGCCCGGTCCCGAGCGCTGACGCCGAACCGATTGTGCCGTCGTACTTCGCCTACAGCGGCCAGCGCGGGATGTCCCGTGTCTTGATGGACCTGAAAGACGATGACGGGCGCGAGGCATTCCTGCGCCTCGCGGCTGCCGCCGACGTCGTGGTCGAGAGCTTCCGTCCCGGCGTGGTTGACCGCCTCGGTATCGGCTACGCGGCGGTACGGGAGCGGAACCCCCGCATCGTCTACTGCTCCACCAGCGGTTATGGACAGTCCGGACCGCGCGCCAACGCTGCTGGTCACGACATCAACTACCTGGCGGTGGGCGGGTTCTTGTCCATGAGCACCCCGGGCGGCGACGGGGCGCCGCCCCTGCCTGGCGCGACCATCGCAGACGCCGCCGCTGGTGGCTTGCACGCCGCCCTGGCCATCACCACTGCGCTCGCCGGCCGTACGACGTCGGGCGTCGGCGCGTACCTGGATGTCTCCGTCGCCGACGGCGTCCTCTGGCTCATGTCGCTCCCGATTGACGAACAGCTCGCGATGGGCAACAACCCCCTACCCGGACACGACATCCTTTCGGGCCGGTTCGCCTGTTACGGGACCTACAAGACCGGCGATGACCGGTGGGTTGCCGTCGGGGCGATTGAGCCGAAGTTCTTCGCCAACCTGTGCCGGGCACTCGGTTGTGAGGAGCTGATTCCCCTTCAGCTGGACGACGAGGCCCAGCCGGCGATTCGCCAGGCGTTCACCACGGCCTTCGCCACACGCCGGTGTGACGAGTGGATCCAACTCCTCGGCGACGCGGACACCTGCGTATCGCCCGTGCTCACGGTTGCCGAAATAGAGGGAGATCCCCAGTTCACGGCCCGAGCGATCGTCACCTCCGTGGAACAACCGGTGCGCGGCAATTTCAAGCAGCTGGCTCCGCTGCTGGCTGGCATGGGACGGGCCGATTCGTTCACGCTGCCGGAGTTGCAGCACACCGACACCGAACATCTCTTGAAGGAAGCCGGCGTTGACGGTGAGACGGTCACTCGGTGGCGAGCACGCCAGGTGGTCGCATGAGCGCCGCCCAGAACGTGTTGGAAAAGGCACTTGCCATGGTGGGGGCCGATCAGTATCCCGAAGTGTCCGAGTTTCCGGTCGAGCGGGGCTACATCTGGACATCGTGTGCGTCCGTCGAGAATGGCAACCCGCTCTTCTGGGATGACGGGGTGGCCCAGGAACTGACCGGGGGCCTCATCGCACCTCCCACCATGGTCTCGGTCTGGTTCCGCCCTCACCACTGGGCTCCCGGCCGAACCGGAGTGGCGCTGCCCCTCCAGGTGCACTTCGACCTCAAAGAGCTCTTCGGCCTGCCCGAAGCGGTGATGACCGACAACACCATTGAGTTCCATGATCCGGTGCGGCTAGGCGACGTCCTCCACACGCATCAGGTGCTGCGCTCCATCAGTGACGAGAAGACGACGAAACTGGGCACCGGGCGGTTCTGGGTGATTGACGTCGTCTATCAGAATCAGGACGGCGACCTCGTGGCGGTCGAGTCCTACACGGGGTTTGGCTACCAACGGTCGTCCGGAGCCGTCGCGTGACCGTCCCCCTACGACTCCATGGAGACGTGGCCACGGGCGACGCCCTGCCCGAGCTGCGCGTTGAGGTCACGGCCACCACGGTGGTTCTCGGTGCATTGGCCACCCGTGACTGGCGGCCAATGCACCACGACAAGGACTTTGCGGTCAACCGCAACGGCACGAAGGACATCTTCTTGAACACGCCGAATCAAGCCGCGTGGTTCGAGCGATACCTGACGGACTGGACGGGGCCGCATGGACGGCTTGCCCGGGTGACCTTCCGCATGCTCGGGTCGGTGTTCCCCGGCGACACCATGTCCCTAAAGGGGCTCGTCGAGGGAACAGAGGTAGACCCGACCGGATGCGGGTTCGTATCGGTGGCCGTGACGCTCGCGGTGAGTGACGACACCAAGACCACATGTGTCGCGCGCATAGCGCTCCCGCGCGCTCGTGACGACAACCCGTGGACCCGCCGGGGTGAGCAGTGGCGCCCGACACCGGACGCGATGTGATGGTTTCCAAAGAACGAGGATGAACAGGGAGAGACGGCATGTTGGACCTTGACTTCACCACCGAGCAGGAGATGCTGCGCCAGACCGTTCGTGACGTGTTGGAACGGCACTGCCCCCAAGAAGTGGTGCGCGACATGGAGGACGATCCAAACGGCTACCCGGTCTCGTTGTGGGAGCAGTTCGCCGAACTGGACCTCATCGGCCTGCTCCTCCCTGAGGAGCACGGTGGGTCGGCCATGACGTTGGTCGAAGGGGTGGCGCTCTACCAGGAACTTGGAAGGGCCCTCGCGCCCACCCCGCACTTCGTCAGCGCGGTGCTGTCCGGAGGAGTGCTTTCGGTCGCGGGGAACCCGACGCAGCGCGCACGGTGGCTCAACGGGATCTGCTCTGGGCAGTCGATTTTGACCCCAGCGTGGTTGGAGCCCGAAAACGGGTACTCGAGCCGCGGTGTCGAGATGACAGCGGTCCCTGACGGCGACCACGCCTTCCGCCTCAGCGGTGTCAAGCGGCATGTCGCGTTCGCAACGGCGGCCGACCGGTTGATCGTTCTCGCCCGCACGGGTGACCTGCCCGAGGCGGTCGACCTGTTCCTCGTCGACCCCCGCTCGGCCGGTATCTCCATGCGACAGCAGTTCAGCATCGGGTCGGACACGCAGTACGAACTCACTTTCGACGCTGTGGCACTCTCCGAAGAGGACAGGATCGGGCCGGCGGGTTCAGGCTGGGCCACCTGGCAGGAGGTCCTGGAGGGTGCGCTCGTCCTGCTCGCGGCCCAAGCTGTCGGCGGTGCGCGGTACGCGCTCGACATCACCACGCAGTACGCCAAAGACCGGCACCAGTTCGACAAGCCGCTGGGCGCCTTCCAGGCACTGGCGCACAATTTGGCCGATGCGGCGACAGCTCTTGACGGAGCGGAGCAGCTCGTGCACGAAGCAGCGTGGGCAGGCGCCAGCGGTCGTCCCCTGACTTCGCTGGCTCCGATGGCCAAACTCTTTGCATGCAGCACGTTCCGCGACATCACGGCCATGGCACAACAGCTGTTCGGTGGCATCGGTTTCACGCTCGACTTCGACATCCAGCTCTACTTCCGGCGGGCCAAGCAGCAGCAGCTGATGTGGTCGAACGACCGGGTCCTCGAGGAGGCCGTGGCGTCCGTGCTGCTCGACTGACGAGCGGTTAGCCCGCGCGCCGCAATGGCACGAGAGTCCAGTGTCCTGACGCTTGAAGAGGCGCAGCGCGTCGGACTGCACGCGCAGCTGCTGTCGGGACCCCGGATGTCCGGCGGTCCGGCAAGGATGGTTCGCACGTTGGGCGGGGTGCAGCTCGACACCATCTCGGTGCTGGCGCGATCGCATGAGCTCGTCGCGTACGCCCGCTTCGGACCCATCGACCGGAAGGCCATTGAGCGGTCATATTGGGGCCCGAAGAGCGAAACATTCGAGTACTGGTCCCATGCCGCCTGCGTGCTTCCACTTGAGGAGTGGCCGGCGTACGAGTTCAAGCGTCGCGCATGGAGGGAGAAGGGCCGGCGCTGGCACCGGCTGGAGGACATGGTCAAGAGCTGCGGAGAAGTGCGCGACCGGTTGAGGGCCGAGGGCCCGCTCACGGCCCGGCAGCTCGGAGGCGCCAAGCAGGGCGGCGTGTGGTGGGATTGGTCCGAGATCAAGATCGCGGCGGAGTGGCTGCTCGACATTGGTGAGCTCGTCTGCCGGGAACGGCGTGGCTTCCAGCGGGTTTACGACCTGGCCGAGCGCGCCATTCCGGACCACCTGGTCGGCGCGGAGTGGACCGACGAGGAGTGCGCCGTCAGGTTGGTGACTGCTGCGGGACGCTCGCTCGGGGTGGCGACGGTGGCGGACATTGCGGCCTACAACGGCGTGCCGCAGGCACTGGTGCGCCAGGCCCTCGGTTCCACGGAACTGACGAAGGTCGAAGTGAAGGGATGGCAGCAGCCGGCGTTCGCCTCTCCCGGCGCGCTCGACGTTCTCGACAGACGAGTCAAGGGCCGCACTGTCTTGGTCTCTCCATTCGACTCGCTGATCTGGTTTCGGCCACGCGCCGAAAGGCTTTTTGGGCTGCGTCACCGCTTGGAGGCCTATGTGCCCCGGGACAAGCGGATACATGGCTATTTCGCCATGCCCGTACTGGCCGGCTCCAAGTTCGTCGGCCTGGTCGACCCGGGGCGGCGTGGCGACACGCTGGTCGCGAAACAGGTCACGCTCCAGACGGCTGACTCCCCTCGCCACGTCGCGAGCGCGCTGACCGAGGCCGCCCACTGGGTGGGCAGCACGAACGTTGTGGTCGAGCGGGTGGAACCTGCCGCGCGAAAGCCCGAGATGGAGGACTTCTTGCGGCGCGGGTCTGCCTAACCGCGCCGGCCAAGACCGCTTGATTGTGTGTGATCTTCGTCGCCGGTCACAATGGCGTCATGAAAGTGGAAGGGTGCCCATGAGTGCTGGACTGCCCTTCATCGACATCCATAACGTCTCGGTGGACGTACCGGAGGACAGAGCCTGGTCCGCTGTTGTTTCAACTGTTGGCCTAGTGACGTGTCGGCCGATGTGGCGTGCACTCGCGACCGCACTTCGCTGCAGTCCAAGCGGCGCCGTTGGAGCGCCCGAGACTGCCGGTTCCTGCCTCCCCGGCTTTCGCGTGACGCAGAGCGATGCTCCCACGCTCTGGGGACTTGAGGGTTCGCACTTCTTCGCCCGGTATGCCCTGACGTTTCGGGTTACCCCCCTGAACGACCAGCGCTGCCAAGTGTCTGCCGAGAGCTCCGGGTCGTTCCCTGGAATCCACGGTGCGGCTTACCGAGCCCTGGTCATTGGCACCGGCGGCCACGTCGTCAGCGTCCGGGGCATGCTGCGACAGATCAAGGCTGATGCCGAGCGTCCGCGAACGGTCCACGCACCGTGAAGTTGGACAGCCTGGTCGCGCCTCAGCAGCCGGGGAGCGCGTAACCGACCGTCTTGGCCTCCGCTCCGAGCATCCAGGTTGTGGAACCTGTCGCCGACCGAATGGAGTACGAGAACACCACGACGACCGCGGACGTGGCTCCCGCGACCGGCTTACTCCACTCAGCAATCGGTGTGTACTGCCATGCCGCGTCGTCGTGAGGTGGTGACGGAACCCACCCGTCCCGGGTCAGCCGGCGCCCGACCGAGGCCACGATGTTCGATACTGAATCGGACGTCGCGAAAGTGGTGAGGTCCGTGACCGGGCTCCAGCCGTCCTTCAGGCCCATGCCGGGGCATGCGGTGGTCCACAGCGCATCGCGCTTCGAGGTGGTCACGTCCGTCGAGCCGGACGGAACGGCATCGCGCACGCTGCTCAGTGCCTTCAGGACCTCCCCGTGGGGGTCTCCTCCCGGTCCGGGGCTCAGCGCGGACCGGCTCAACAGGAGTGCGATGGCGCCACCGGCGACGAAGACAACGACGGTCAGAATGACCACGTTCCGGGGCCGGCGCAGCACGGTAGCGACTGATGACAGCATGGCAGGCACAGGCCGCGAACCGTCTACGGGGTTTCCGCCTGCCGGGCGGCGATCGTTTCGAAGACCTTGCGAGAGCCTCCGTACGGACCGGTCTGTTCGGGATGGTGAACGACGAACTGGTCGAAGCCAAGGGCCGCGTAGGGCGCGGCAATCTCATCGAACTGGTCGACGGACGTGATGACCGGTTCGGTCGGGGTCCACAGGATGACCTTGCCGACTGATGCCAGGTCCCGCCCCGCCCTCTGACAGGCGGATTCGAGCAGCGAGCACTGGTTCTGCACCGCGTGAAGGATGCTGTCCGGAGTGCGCGCTTCGCGACCACCCGGGCCGATGGTCACCCATTGCTGGCCGAAGGCGGCGACGAGCGCGAGACCCTTTGTACCAGCGGCGGCGACGGTGAGCGGAAACGGCGCCTGCACGGTACCAGGAGTGCTCGGCGCCTCGGAGGCGGCGTAATACCGCCCTGTGCTGGTGGTGTAGCCGTTTTCACCGCCGTCAAGGATCGATCTGAGTATGTGGACGAACTCCGCGAAGCGTTCCATCCGCTCTGCCGCCGGCCACGGTGACTGGCCGAGCGCGCTGGCGTCCGGCCCCTCGCTTCCCGGGCCCACGCCGAGGTCGAAACGTCCACCGCTGATGTCGTCGAGCGCGATCGCGTCGCGCGCCAGCGGGACGGGGTGCCTGAAGTTCGGCGTGGCGACCAGGGTGCCGAGCCGTATGCGACTCGTGGCTGCGGCCGCTGCCGAAAGCGACGGGATCGCGGCGAGCCACGGCCCATCGGGCATGCCGCCCCAGCGGACGTGGTCATAGGTCCACGCCGTGCAAAACCCGGCGTCATCGGCCCATTCCCATTGAGGCCGCGCATCCTTCCAGCGATCCGACGGGAGGATGACGAGACCCACGCGCACAGGGTCAACCTAGTGGCGTCCCGGCGCATCGCCTCATTGTGTCAACTGGACCACCGCGTCTCGAACGGTCGACCGGTGCGATACTCCATCGGGATGGCGGGCTACAGCGGCACCCCACTCCTGACGAAGCTTGGCATCAAGGATCTCGCCACGGTCGCCCTCATTGGTGCGCCACCAGGGGTGATCCCCGATCTTCCGCCACAGGTCACCCTGAAGCACCAACTGCGAGGCAGCGCCGACGTCGTGGTGGCGTTCTTCACGGCGCGAGCCGCATTCGAGGGTCGCATCGAAAGGCTGGGTCAGATGGTGTTTCCGCATGGTGCCGTGTGGATCGCCTGGCCGAAGAAGGCATCGGGGCGTGCCACGGACATGACCGATCATGTTGTTCGCGAAGTTGCTCTTCCCCTTGGCCTGGTCGACAACAAGGTGTGCGCCATTGACGACGTGTGGACGGGTGTGCGCCTGGTATGGCGACGGGAGAGAAGGGTATGAGGTTTCCGCGCCCCGGAGGTTCAGCGATTCAGAAGATGTGGAACCGGGTCAATGGCCATATCCGGACATCGACCTTACCGACAATGGACGATTCGGGAATCGGACCCCAGTAGCGGCTATCGCATGACTCCATGCGGTTGTCGCCCATGACATAGACATCATGGGCCGGTACACGGTACGCCTCGTGCAGTGCGTAGCCCAATGACGACGGACCGGGATACGTGTTGTGTCGCGTCTGGGCTGAGAGCCATGGTTCTGGCAACGCCCGGCCGTTGACGTCGACCTCGTTTTGCACAAGGGAGATGGTGTCCCCCGGGAGGCCGATGACCCGCTTGACCAGGTTGGCCACCTTGGGACCGGCGCAGTCTTCGTTCTTGGGTGTGGCAAAGACGACTATGTCGCCACGGCCCACGCCGTGGAGGTCGTAGCTCAGCTTGTCAACGAGGATGCGGTCGTTCACCTGGAGGGTGGGCTCCATTGATCCGGAGGGAATCGAGTACGTCCCGATGACGAAGGTGCGCAGAACGATGGCGATCACCAGGGCAAAGAGGACGATGGCCACCAACTCCTTCACCCATCGTCTCGGCTTCGCGTCGGTCTGGTCGTCGCTCATGTCGACATGCAGTATTGCCTGGCCCGGCCCTTCCGGGTGCGGGCACTCTCGCTGTCGTTGGCCCGAACACCGATCGGTCACACTGTTCACATGGCGAGTGCAGTCATTTTCGACTTCTACGGGACGCTGGCGCACTGGCACGACCGCGACAATGCCAACTACCAGAGTGCATTTGCCCGGCACGGTTACGAGGCGCCAGACGACGTGCTCACTGCATATTTCTCCCGCTACGACGGCGTCGAGCATTCCGAGCACTCGGTGAGCGAGGCCACCTACGAAGCATGGGTCCGCAGCCGGTTGCACGAACTCACCCGGGAGTGCGGCGTCGCTGAATCGGATCGGGAGACTTTGGTGACGGCCCTGCGGGCCATGGATCAGAGCCCCATGGTGGCGTACCCGGAGGCGGCCGAGACATTGCGCACCTTGCGCGACGGGGGGTGGACGATTGCCGTGTGTTCGAACTGGGGGTGGGAGCTTGACGCCTATCTCAGGGAGGTGGGTCTGTGGGCCTTCGTGCAGTCTGCCGTGACCTCGGCACGAGCCGGAGCCCGCAAACCGCACCCTTCCATCTTCACGCACACGGTCGAGGTACTCGGGATCGATCCGGGCGACGCCGTGTTCGTCGGTGACTCGTGGGAACCTGATGTGGAAGGCCCCCGCCGCGCCGGCATGACCGCCGTGCACGTGTGGCGGCCGGAGGAGCAGCCCGGCGTGTACCCCCCGGAGCTTCCCGAGGGTGCGCACCGCGTCGCCGACCTGACCGGGCTTCTTCCCCTACTCAACCTCGTGTCGCGCTGAGCGGCGGCCGGCCGTGGTCGGCCAGCCCCTTCGCGAGAACCGCCCGATCCTCTTCGGTCAGAACGCGATACGTCAGTTCTTTGGCGTCGAGCGGCCACCACCAGACGGCCTCGTCGGCCTGCCATGCCTCTGAGCGCAAACCCACCTTCGTCACTTTGCCGGTGGCGGTCTGGGGCAGCGAGGTGGTGATCCGTACGAAGCGTGGCATCCACTTCGTCCCGAGGTCGGGCTGGCCCAGAAGCCATGCGGCGAAGGTTTCGGGATTGAAGGACGCGCCCGGCGCCAATTCGACCGCCAGCATGAGCTGGTCTCCCGCGCCGGCTCGTGTGTCGGGCACCGGGTACACCGCGGCGATCGCTACGTCGGGATGGCGGGAGAGCACAGCTTCGACCGGTCCTGCCGCGAAGTTCTCCGAGTCGACGCGCAGCCAGTCGCCCGAGCGTCCGGCAAAGTAGAAGTAACCCTCCTCGTCGACATAGCCGAGGTCCCCGGTCCAGTACCACCCGTTGCGCAGCCGGTCCTGCTCGGCCGTGTCGTGCTTGTAGTACCCCTCGAACTTGCCGCGACCACTCCGATTGACGATCTCCCCGGTCGCGTCCCCGGCATTGAGAAGCCGACCGTCGGGATCGAACCGGGCCCGAGCGCACTCCTCACCGGTGTCCGGGCTGATGACGGCCAGATCCACGCCGTCGACCGGGCGGCCGAGCGCTCCTTTGGGCATACCGAGCACCGGGTTGATGGCGGCACCGCCCTCGCTCTGTCCGTAGCCCTCAATCAGGTAGCACCCGAACCTCTTCCGGAAGCGCGAGCGATCACGCACGGAGGCTTCCGTGCCGAACGCGCTCTGCAGGGTGTTGTCGCCGTCGTCGGGGCGTTCGGGGGTGGCCAGGATGTACGCGATGGCCTTCCCGACGTAACTGAACTTGGTGGCCCCGAATCGGCGGACGTCGTCCATGAAGGCGGTCGCACTGAAGCGGGGGCGGACGGCAATTGCCGCGCCCACCATGACGGCCGGACCCCACAGCGCCATCAGAGCGTTGCCGTGAAAGAGCGGCATCGGGCAGTAGCACACGTCGTCTGCCGTGTAGCCGTATCCCGGTGCCGCCACTTCGGCTATGCCCGCCAGCCGCCCTTGCGTGCATCTGACCGCCTTGGGCGTCCCGGTCGTGCCGGATGTGAAGATGAGCTGGAACAGCGACTCCTCGTCAATGTCGCCTGCGTTCGCGATCAACCGCCGAGCGGTCTCTCCAGCAACCGGGTCGGCTGCGTCGAAGCGGTCCAGCAGGGCGCGGTAGTCGTCGATTCCGGTCACGAGCAGGTGGGCGGGGTCGATACCCGTCGGGAGCCCTTCAAGCAGGGCAGCCCCTTCCTGATCGGTGACGATCATGGCGCAGTCGGTTGCCCGGATGTCGGCGGCCAGCGCGTCTCCCCGCCGTGTCGGGTTGATGCCGACGATGGCGGCACCGGCCAGTGCGGCACCGTTCAACCAGAACAGGTATTCGGGCCCGTTGGGGAGGAGGACCCCCACGTGGAAAGGGCCGTCTCCACCCAACGAAAGAGCCAAGGCGCCGCGGGTGGCGCCCGCCTCCACTGCTTGCGCCCAGGTCCACTGCCCCGACGCGTCGAGCACTCCCGTTCGGTCGTCGTGCGCTCTGGCTGCGACCATGGCAGCGACGGTTGTCATGCGAGACCCCTCGCTTCCATCTCCCAGCCCGGCGCGCGGCGAATGAGCGACCGGTCGATCTGGTCGACGCGAGCCGCACCGCACAATGCCATGGCGCGACGCAATTCGGATTCGTACCACCGCAGCAGCCCGGCGATGCCCTCGGACCCCCCGACGGCCAAGGCCCACAACGAAGGCCGACCGACAAGAACGGCGCGCGCGCCGAGCGCAAGGGCCTTGACCACATCGGGCGCACGGCGGACGCCGCCGTCCACGTAGACCTCGGCCCTGCCTCCCACCGCATCAACGATCTCAGCGAGGATGTCCGCAGTGGCGGGCGCGTCCGCCAGCTGTCGCGCCCCGTGATTGGAGACGACGATGGCCGCCGCGCCCGCATCAACGCACCGCACGGCGTCGTCGGCACGCTGTACCCCCTTGGCCACCACGGGAAGCGACGTGAGACCTGCCAACCACTCAATGTCGTCGGGCGTCAAGGCCGGCTCGAACTCCTTGGTGACGACGGCCATGAATCCCCCTTCGCGGGCGCTGTCGGTACTTGCCGTGGCGAGGTTGGGGAGTTCGAGGTCGTCGGGGAGCCTCACCCCGGCCCGCCACTCGCGCAGGCGGAGCCCGGACACCGGGGCGTCCACCGTGAGAACGAGCGCGCCGTACCCGTGTGCGGCCGCCCGCGCCGCCAGTTCCGCTGAGCGGGCCCGGTCCCGCAGGATGTAGATCTGCATCCATCGCGGTGAGCCGGGCGTCGCGGCCGCCACGTCTTCGAGTGAGCACGTGGCCAGCGACGAAAGGATCATCAGGGCGCCTATTTCGGATGCCCCAACAGCGGTCGCGACCTCGCCATCGGGGTGGGCGAGTCCCTGAATGGCGGTCGGCGCAATGCACACCGGTGAGCTCACGACGGTGCCGAGCAGCGATGTCGTGGTGTCCACCTCCGAAATTCCGGCCAGCACCCGCGGATGGAGTTGCCAGCGGGCCCAGGCGGCCACATTGTCGGCCAGGAGGCGTTCGTCGTCGGCCCCGCCTGCGTAGTAGGCGTAGGCCATTTCGCCGATGATGTGACGGGCGTCACGCTCCAGATCGTCAAGGGAGAGGTCCATCGCCCAGGCCGATGCTCCGCTACGCAGAGGTGCACGGGCAGCCGGGTTGTCATGGGCCCCGTGGGTGCTGGCATCATGAGCAGGCACGAGCCGCATGGTAGGCGGCGACTGCGGGCTCATCCCACTTGCCAACCGGAGGTGCCATGCGTTTCTCGTATGCGGAGTCGATGACTGACCCGACCTATTACCTCCCTTTGGCGCGGGCGGCAGAGGACGCCGGCTACGACTCCATGGTCGTTCCGGACAGCATCTGCTACCCAGAGGAGTCCGATACCCGGTACCCGTTCAATCCTGACGGCACCCGCGAGTTCCTCGAGGACAAGCCGTTCCTTGAGCCGTTCTCGCTGATTCCGGCCATGGGTGCGGTCACATCACGGCTTCGCTTCGTCACGTTCGTCATAAAGCTCCCGATCCGCCAACCGGTCCTGATCGCCAAGCAGGTGAGCTCGACCGCGGTGCTCACGCAGAATCGGCTCCTCCTGGGTGTGGGCACGAGTCCCTGGCCTGAGGACTACGTCGTGTGTGGGGTTCCCTGGGAGGGCCGTGGCAAGAGGATGGACGAGCAGATTGAGGTGATGCGCGGGCTGATGGCCGGCGGCTTCTTCGAGTTTCACGGGGAGGTGTTCGACATCCCGTCGGTGAAGATGAGTCCGACCCCCTCGGAGCCGGTGCCGATTCTCATCGGTGGGCACCATGAAGCAGCGCTCCGGCGCGCCGCCGCGGTGGGCGACGGCTGGCTCCACGGCGGCGGGGACCCCGCCGATCTGCCCGGGCTCCTGGAGCGCCTGTCCGAGCAGCGCCGCCAGCACGGCACGGACAACAAGCCCTTCGAAATCCACGTGATCTCCCTCGACGCGTACAGTGCCGACGGCGTACGGCGTTTGGAGGAACTGGGCGTGACCGATGTCATTGTCGGCTTCCGTTGGCCGTATGTCCACGAGCAGGACTCCGAATCGTTGCAGCAGAAGATCGACAGCCTCTCTCGATTCAGCGACGATGTCATCGCCAAGGTCCGCTGAGGCGTAAGAAGGAGAATCGATGGTCGATGACAATCTCAACGCCCGCGAATTGGGGATCAGATCCCGGGCGGCGGTGCACGCCCGGGACAAGCAGGCCTGGCTGGACCTGTTCGCGCCTGACGCGGTGGTCCAGGATCCGGTCGGCCCCTCCCCGTTCGATCCGGATGGCGAGGGGCACCACGGGAAGGACGCCATAGAGGCCTTCTACGACACCGTGATTGCCCCGAGCGAGGCAATCGTCTTCGAAATTGAGCAGTCGTACCTCTGCGGCGAGGAGGTGGCAGATGTCGGCATCATCCGTACGACGTTGGCCGGAGGCACACACCAAGCGGTTGTGCATGGTGTGTATACGTACCGTTCGAATGGTGCCGGGAGGATCGCCGCGCTGCGGGCATTCTGGGAATTCGACGGACTGCAGCTTGTCGAGATCTCCGACTGACCGACGTTGACGCAGTCCGGGGGGCAGTGACCTACATTGACCGCTGTGCGATCCATGGTCCGGAAGGATCTCTTCACCGATGACGCCGTCCCCGCGCTGCTCGGCAGCCGGTGCGCGGCGTGCGGCGCCCACCACTTCCCACGTCACGACACGTGCCCGTACTGCTCGGCCGAGGATCCGGATCCGGTCGAGCTCTCATCGGTCGGGACCCTGTGGGCCTGGACGGCGGTGACGGCCGCACCACCGGGATACTCGGGAGACACGCCGTTCGGCATTGGGGTGGTGGAGCTCCCCGAAGGTGTCCGGGTCATCACGCGCCTGACCGTCAGCGACCCCGAGATGCTCTCCCAGGGCCAGGAGATGGAATTGTGCGTCGTTCCGCTGCACGCCGATGCTGACGGCAATGACGTCGTCACGTTCGCGTTCGCGCCGGTGCCGTCGTGACCGACGTCGTCGTCACCGGTGTCGGGATGCACCCCTTCGGCCGATTCGAGGGTGTCTCGACGACGGACCTAGGGGTGTCGGCGGTCCGCGCCGCCCTCAAGGAGGCCGGCGTGCGCAAGGGCGGGTTCCAAGCCGCCTTCTGCGGCACGGCGTACGGGGGCGTCGCCACGGGACACAAGGTCCTCAGCCGCCTCGGCATGACCGGCATGCCCATCGTCGATGTGGAGGCAGGGTGCGCCAGTGGCGGGGCCGCTCTCATGCTGGCGGCGGCGGCCATCCGGGCCCGCCAGTACGACACCGTGCTCGTCTTCGGTACCGAGAAGATGCCCAAGGGGATCATCAGGTCATCCTTCTTCGAGCCATGGCAGGAGGAAGCAGGGCTTGCCGCGACGCCTGCATTTTTCGCGTTACGAGCGCAACGGCTGACGTTCAATTCGGGAGTGACCAAGGATCACCTCGCGCAGGTGGTCGTCAAGAACCGCCGGCACGGGGCGGCGAACCCCGATGCGATGTTCCAGAAGGAGATCTCCGCTGAAGAAGTGCTGGCTTCGCGCGTCGTCTGCGAGCCGTTGCACCTCTTCATGCTGTGTTCGCCGAACGAAGGTGCCGCCGCCGTTGTCCTCACACGGCGGGACGCGTCGCCCGGACCGGGGAGCACGCCGATCACGCTGGCCGGCGTTGCCCTGCGCTCGCACCTGCCCGGCGCCGTGCTGAGCGAGTCCACACCACTCTCGGGCCTGGTCGACGAAGCGGTGCCGTCACCCACGACACTTGCCGCGACGGCCGCCTTCGAGGAAGCCGGGCTCGGGCCGGCGGATCTCGACGTCGTGGAGTGCCAGGACACCGACGCTGCCAGGGAGCTGCTCTCCTACGAGGAGATCGGGCTGTGCGGGCCGGGCGGCTCGGCGGACATGATCCAGTCCGGCGCCACATGCCTGGGCGGGCGGCTTCCCGTCAACCCCAGCGGCGGGTTGATCTCCAAGGGTGAGCCGCTGGGTGCGTCCGCCCTCGGCCAGGTGGTGGAACTCGTCCGCCAGCTGCGCGGCGAGTGCGGCGCCCGACAGGTCGACGGGGCCCGCGTCGCTCTCTCGCACACGGTCGGCCGGGGTGCCAACGCGAGCGTCGTCGTTCTCACCCGCTGAATACTCAGAGACGGCGCAGCACGTCAGGCAGCTGACCCAGGGACGTGATGCAGGCGTCGGGTTCCCGCGGGGTGCGGGTGGACCGTGGGAAGACGCCGTCGCCTTCGCGATCGATCCACACGGCTCGCCACCCGGACTGCTTGGCACCCAGCACATCATTGAGCGGGTGATCGCCAACCAGGACGCAGTCTTCGGGTCCAAGGCCGAGTTGGTGCTCGGCAATGGCGAAGATGGCCGGATCTGGTTTGACCACGCGATGGTCCTGCGCGAAGACGACCACGTCGAAGTACCCGTCCAGACCGATGACTTCGGGTGCCCGGCTCCCGTTCGACAGTAAGCCGAGGCGGAAATGGGGACGCAGGGCGTCCAGGCACGGCACGGCATCGGGGAAGAGGGCCGGTTCGGTGTCGCGATGGGCCAGGTACGACGTGGTGAGTCGGGTCGCGAGTTCGTCATCGTGTTCCGCCGACCACCCGTTGGTGTCCCGGCCAGCGCTATCCCGCAGGCGCTGCAACGTCAGGACAAAGCCGAGATACCTGATCCGGGCCAGGTTGAACTCGACGCCCTCACACCGGCGTGCCGCCTCTTGCCGGTCAGCCACGAGGTCTCTGACCGCGAGGGCAGCGGCGTGGGACCCTGGCCGGCCGGTTCGCAGCTCGTCGAGCACCCTTAGGAGTGCGTTGCGCATGACGGCCTGGAAGTCCCACAAGGTCTGGTCACCATCGAACAGGACGGCGCGGATCACGCGCTCAGCTCGCGACCAGCACGACCTTGCCCAGTTTCCCCCCCGCCGCGAAGCGCTCGTAGGCGCCGGTCGCGTCGGACATCGCGAAGGTGTCGCACACGGGCACGCGGACAGTGCCGTTGGCCAGGAGGGGCAGGACGTGGGCGGTCATGGCAGCGGCGACATCCGCCTTTTCGCGTCGCGAACGGGCGCGCAGCGTCGATCCGCCGATCCGGGCCCGGGCCCCCATGAGCTCAAGCAGGTTGATCTCCACACTTGCTCCCGAGCCCACGCCGATGACCACGACACGGGCTCCAGTCGACAGGTGGGGGAGGATGCCGGGGAGGCTGGCCGAGCCGACCAGCTCCAGGACCACGTCATAAGGCCCGTAACGATCCACCTCGGTGGGGTCGATCACCATGTCGGCGCCGAGCGCGGCCACCTCGGCGTGCCGGGCGGCCTGTCGCACCGTTGCCACCACACGCGCTCCGGTCGCTGTCGCGAGCTGCACCCCCGCCGTCCCCACCCCGCCGGCCGCGCCAGTGACCAGTGCGCGTTCTCCCATGGCGAGACCCGCCTGAGTGAACAGCGCGTCGAAGGCTGTCGAGAAGACCTCGGGGAACCCGCCAGCTTCGGGCCAGCTGAGCGAATCCGGAACGGCCAGTGCGTGGCTTTCGTCGATCACCGCCATGGTGGCCTGCCCACCGCCGCCGACCAGCGCCATGACCCGGTCGCCCGCGTGGAACCGCTGCACCTGGGCACCCACTGCGACGACCTCCCCGGCCAGCTCGAGTCCGGGGATATCCGGCGGCGAGCCCGGCGGCGCCGGGTAGAAGCCCATGCGCTGTATGAGGTCTGCCCCGTTGATCCCCGCCGCTTGCACCGACACGAGCAGTTCGGTGTCACCGGGCACCGGATCGGCTTGTTCTTCCCAGTGCAGCTGCTGATCCCGTACCACCACTGCATGCATGGGCTCACCCTATGGGAAGGCATGCGCACAGCGAGCGGGGCATCCGCCGGGTTTGGCCGGTATCCTCGGCCGCATGGCTCTCTATGACATCCCAGTGCACACCCTCCAAGGCGACGACAGCTCGCTCGGCACGTTCGCCGGCAAGACGCTGCTCGTCGTCAACGTGGCGTCGAAGTGCGGCTTGACGCCGCAATACGAGGGCCTCGAGCGCCTCCAGAAGACGTACGCCGACCGCGGGTTCTCGGTGGTCGGCTTTCCCTGCAACCAATTCCTCGGCCAGGAGCCGGGGACGGCCGAGGAGATCCAGGAGTTCTGCTCGACCACCTACGGGGTCAGCTTCCCTCTCATGGAGAAGATTGACGTCAACGGGGACGAACGGCATCCGATTTACGCGGAGCTCACGGCGACGCCCGACGCCGAAGGGAACGCCGGCGACATCACCTGGAACTTCGAGAAGTTCCTGGTTTCTCGCAGTGGTGAGATTGTCGGGCGATTCAGGCCACAGGTCGAGCCCGAGGACTCCGCCATTGTCGGCGCCATTGAGGCTTCCCTCGACGCTTGACCTCACGAGCCCCCACTGAGGTGGGGTTCGCTGCGTCCATATTCGACATGGACGGGCTGCTGATCGACTCGGAAATCCTCTGGCATGAGGCCGAGATAGAGATCCTTGGTGGCCTCGGCGTGCCGCTCGCCGTCAATGGCTGCCGCACGACCAAGGGGATGTTCGTCCAAGAGGTAGCCGAGTACTGGTACGGCCAGTATCCATGGGACGGCCCCACACCGGGTGAGGTGGCGGTCGCCATTGTCGATCGGGTCATTGCGCTCCTGCTCGCCAAGGGCGAGCTGAAGTCAGGTGCGGAGCACGCGATCGCCATGTGCGCCGCGCGAGGTCTGCCCATGGCGGTGGCCTCCTCCTCGCAGTACCGCCTGATTGACGTCGCGCTCGGGCACTTCGGATTGCGGAAACACTTCGCCCTCATCCACTCGGCGGAGGACGAGCCGTACGGCAAACCGCATCCCGCGGTGTTCTTGACGGCAGCGAGCAAGTTGGGTGCGGTGCCGCGGCGATGTCTCGTATGGGAGGACGCACCGGCCGGCGTCATCGCCGCGAAGGCGGCCTCCATGGCCTGCATCGCCGTTCCGGAGGAGGGCGAGGGGCATCACCCGGCGTTCGGACTGGCCGATTCGGTCCTTGGGTCGCTGTTTGACATGGACGACGACAGATGGGCGGCGGTGGTGCGGCACCATTTCGGGCCCGCCGGCGACCCACTGTAGTGGGTATGCGCCAGAAAGAACTCCCGAGACAGACGCATCAGACGCGTCAGACGCATCGACTGCCGCACACGCGATGTGCCGCGCGCCGCGCGCCATGCGCACCTCGACAAGCGATCCTCGCCGCCGTTGCCGTGGCGGCGCTGACCGCCGGCATGACCGGTGCCGGCATCGGCGTCGGCGCGACCGAAGCCGCAGCAGCCGGAGCGACGGCTACCGACTGGGGCGCCGCGACCGGCGGCCGGTGCACGGGCCTCCAGGCGAGCATGTGCATGCTCCCGTTCCCCAACGACTACTACACGGTGCCCGACGCTGGCCTGCCGACCGGCAGGCAGGTCTTCATACCGGCAGGCGCGTACCCGCCGCCGAGCGGCGGCACCCCGTTCGACCCTCTGCCATGGGAGGGGAACGACGGGTTCAGTCCGGGCTCCACCCTCTTGGTGCATGTCCCCAACTTGAGCGTGGCGGTCACCGGCCTGCCCTCGCTGTCGGACATCGGCGCTTCACTTGCATCGAACAGCCCCGTCGTCCTGCTCAACGCCACGACCGGGGTGCGCTGGCCGTTGTGGGCCGAGGAGGACGTGACGGACGCCAACCCGGCGACGCGCCTCCTGATCATCCATCCGGCGCGCAACCTGACCGAGGGCGATCACTACATAGTGGGCCTGCGCACCCTCAAGATCGCCAGCGGCGCCATCATCCAGCCCGACCCCGTGTTCGCATCGGTGATCGACCCCGGCACCCCGGACGTCGGGGTCTCACCCGGATACGCCGCACATTTGAAGACTGTCGTCGGCACCCTCAACCAGGACGGCGTGAGCGACGCCAACCTCTTCTTGGCGTGGGATTTCACTGTTGCCAGCACGAGGAACATCACCGCACCCGCGCTGAGCATGCGGGACCAGACGTTCCGCTCCATCGGGCGCAACGCCAGCCCCTATGTGGTCACCAAGGTCGTCAACCGTCCACGCGGCCAGCCCAGCCTGGCCCGCGAGGTGTTCGGCTCGTTCGCCGTCCCGAGTTACCTGAGCGCAGCGGGCGGGTCGCCCGGTTCGGTGCTGACTACGGGCGCCGATGGCTTGCCTGTCAACCTGGCTGGCCACGTCCAGCTGGCCGCCTTCGAATGCGAAATACCGCGGGCGGCGACCCCGGTCCACCCGGCCGCAATCGGGTACTACGGCCACGGCCTCTTCGGCTCCGCCGCCGAGGTCACGCAGAGTTCCGTGCCCCAGTTCTCCAACGCGTACGACTACGTCTTCTGCGGCACGGACTGGACCGGGCTTTCGCAGACAACGTTGGCTCTGAGCCTTGCCGTCGTGCTGAACGTGAGCAACTTCCCTCCGCTGGTCGACAACCTGCTGCAGTCGCTGCTCAACGCGCAGGTGCTGGGCAACCTCCTGGCCAACCCCAACGGGTTCGCGGCGAGCCCCGCGTTCGAGGGGAGCGGGCACCGGCCGCTGATCCGGCCGTCGTCGGGACTCGTCTACTACGGGAACTCGGAGGGCGGGATCATGGGTGGTGCATTCAGCGCTCTCTCCACCGAGGTTCGGCGCTCGGTTCTCGGCGTCCCGGGGATGGACTACGCCCTGCTCCGCCCGCGCAGTGCCGATTTCGCCCCGTTCCGGCCGCTCGCGGACAAGGCGTATCCCGACGTCGCCGTCCAGCAGGTGGGGTTCGACCTCATGCAGATGCTGTGGGACAGGGCCGACGCCGACGGCTACGCCGAACAGATGACGTCGGGATTGCCGGCGACGCCGCGCCACCAGGTGCTGTTGGAAGAGGCATTCGGGGACCACCAGGTGGCCAACGTCACGACCGAGACCGAGGCGCGCACGATCGGGGCACGGATCCACCAGCCGGTCCTTCGACCGGGACGCAGCAACGAGCATCGGCCCTTCTGGGCCATTCCGTCACTCGCCACACCCTCGGCCGGACCAGCGTTGTTCGTCTGGGACTCGGGCGTGCCTCCGGCCCCGCTGGCGGACATACCGCCGGTCACGGGCCACGACCCGCACGGCACGGTGCCACGCTCGTACCCTGCCTTCTGGAAGCAGATGGACACCTTCTTCCGGACCGGTCAGATCACGGATCCGTGTGGCGGGGCGCCCTGCACCGGACAGCCGCCCTGATCACGGCGCCCTGATACAGCCGCGCTCAGCCGGAACCTAGGCGGTCCCGAGGTCCTTGGTGAAGCGGTACTCCCCGCATTCGACGGGACCACCGGTCCACGCCCGAACGGACCGTGTCCATCCCAGCGAGGTGTAGAGCGCGATGGCCTCGGGCTGCGCTTCGCCTGTTTCCAGGCGGAGCGTGACGTAACCGAGTTCCCGCGCCGCCGACTCGGCGTGGGCCATGAGCGCTCTGGCCAGGCCCCGGCCTCTGTGCTCGGGGTCGACCCACAGGCGCTTGATTTCGCCGACGGGCGCGTCGACCGGCCCGGGTGCTCCGAGACGCGACGGGCGGACTCCGACGCCGCCGACCGTGTGGCCACCGGCAACGGTGCGCGCCACCAGAAAGGCCCCGGCCGGCGGGTCGAACTCACCGACCGTGTGGTCGAACTCGCCCGGGCTCAGGTCGTCGTATCGAGCCAGCAGCTCGGCCAGGGCCTGGGTCACCACCCACCGCGGGCCGGCGTCGTCGAAGGGTGCGCGCCCGATGACGAGCCCGGCGGCGGCGGCGCGGGGCACCCCCTCGGAGGGTGCCTGGGAAGCAGAGCGATCCACAGCCTCTATTCTCTCGGACACGCCCGGGGTCCGATGCGCCCCAGGTCGTCACCATTGAATCCCTGTGTTCACCCCTGTCCCCCCCGATACCGACTTCGTCGCCCTCGAGCAGAGCGAGCTGGCCCGCTGGGCGGCGCACCGCGTCTTCGAACGCTCCATAGAGCAGCGCAAGGGGGCCACGCCGTGGGTCTTCTACGAGGGCCCGCCCACCGCCAACGGGCTGCCCGGGCTCCACCACGTCTGGGCCCGCGTGTACAAGGACCTCTTCTGCCGGTTCCGCACCATGGCGGGCGCCTACGTGGCGCGGCGCGCCGGGTGGGACACCCACGGCCTCCCCGTCGAGGTCGAGGTCGAGAAGCGGCTGGGCATCACGAGCAAGCAGCAGATTGAGGAGCAGGTCGGCATCGCCGAGTTCACCCGCCTCTGCCGGGAGTCCGTGTACTCGTACGTCGACGAGTTCGCCCGCCTCACCAACCGCATCGGCTACTGGCTCAACATGGATGCGGCCTACTGGACGCTCTCGCCTGACTACATACAGTCGGTGTGGTGGCACCTGAAGACGCTCTTCGACCAGGACCTGCTCTACGAGGACCTCAAGGTCGTGCCCTACTGTCCGCGTTGCGGCACCGCGCTGAGCAGCCACGAGCTCGGCCAGCCCGGCGTGTACCACGACGAGGAGGACGAGTCGGCCTACGTGCGCCTGCCCATCCGGGACCCCGACCCGGCCGTGGTCGGCGACGCCCGTTGGCTCGCCGTGTGGACGACGACACCATGGACGCTGCTGTCGAACACCGGCGTGGCCGTCAACCCCGAGCTGACCTATGCCGTCGTCGACGGGCTCGTGATGGCCGAGGAGCTCGTGGACGCGATGCTCGGGGAGGGCGCGTCGGCCCGCATCAGCCGCCGTGTCACCGGGCGCGAGCTGGTGGGGTTCCATTACGACCGCCCCTTCGACGACCTGGTGCCCCCACCCGGCTCTGACGGGTGGCGCGTCGTGGCCGCCGACTACGTCACCACAGAAGAAGGCACCGGGCTCGTGCACCTGGCGCCCGCCTTCGGTGAGGTCGACCGCCAGATCGGCCGCGAGAACGGGTTGCCCTCCCTCAATCCGGTCGGGCCTGACGGGCACTTCACCGACGAGATCAGCTGGTTGGCGGGCCACGAGGTGCGCTCGGCCAACAGCATGATCAACGACCGGCTTGAGTCGTCGGGCCTACTGGTGCGCCGCCTGCCCTACGTGCACTCGTACCCGCACTGCTGGCGCTGCCAGACTCCGCTCATCTACTGGGGCAAGCCGAGCTGGTACATCGCCACCTCGACGCGCAAGGACGATCTGCTCGCGGCGAACGAGACCATCGACTGGCATCCCGCCCACATAAAGGAGGGGCGCTTCGGCGAGTGGTTGTCGAACAACGTCGACTGGGCGTTGTCCCGCGACCGTTACTGGGGGACGCCGCTGCCCATCTGGCGCTGCGGCCTCGGCCACCTCCACTGCGTGGGCTCGCTCACCGAGCTGTCCGAGCTCTGCGGGCGCGACGTGACGGGTATCGATCCGCACCGCCCGGCCATTGACGAAATCGTCTTTCCGTGCCCCGAGTGTGCGGACGCCGGGCTGACCGAGGGCGATGCCATCGCCCGCCGCGTGCAGCCCGTCATTGACGCCTGGTTCGATTCGGGCTCCATGCCGGCGGCCCAGGTGGGCTACCCGCACGCACCTGGTTCGACGGAGAGCTTCGACTTCCCGGCCGACTTCATTTCCGAGGCGATCGACCAGACGCGCGGCTGGTTCTACTCGCTGCTCGCCGTCAACACACTGGTGTTCGGCCAGAGCCCGTATCGCCATGTGGTCTGCCTGGGCCACATCATCGATATGGACGGCCGCAAAATGTCCAAGTCCCTCGGCAACATCATCGACCCCTGGACCATCCTCGACACCCGCGGCGCCGACGCCATGCGCTGGTGGATGTTCAGCCAGGGTTCGCCATGGACGCCGACCCGGGCCAGCCTGGCCGCCATCGACACGGCGATGCGCGACATGTTGCTGACGCTGTGGAACACCTTCTCGTTCTTCACGACCTACGCGTCGTTGAACGACTTCGACCCGACCGCTGCCGCCATCCCCGCCGTCGCCGACCGGGGTGCGCTCGACCGCTGGATCCTGTCGCGCCTTGCCAGCACCGTGTCCACCGTCACCGTCTCGCTGGAGGCCTACGAGCCCCTCGACGCCGCGACGGCGCTCGGCTCCCTGGTTGACGACCTGTCCAACTGGTACGTGCGGCTGAGCCGCCGCCGGTTCTGGCGCACCGACCCCGACGCCGCGCCCGGCGACACCCTGGCCGCGCAAGCGACGTTGCACGAAGTCCTCACGACGGTGTCGTTGCTGCTGGCGCCGTTCTGTCCCTTTATGGCCGACGCCATGTGGCGGGCGCTGTCCGGGGTGGCTGACGCCGCGGGCGATGGCGCGGCAGCGGGCGAGGAAGATGTCGCGGCCGGCACCGGCGACTCGGTGCACTTGGCCGACTGGCCGTCACGGATGGACGAGCGCGTCGATGCATCGTTGGAGGCGCAGATGGCGCTGGCCCGGCGACTCACGTCCCTCGGTCGGGCGGCCCGGAGCGAGGCCGGGGTGAAGGTTCGCCAGCCGCTGGCGCGTGCCCTGGTGTTCCTTTCCTCGGACAGCCCCGCCATCCTGCACGACCTGGTCGCGGCGGAGCTCAACGTCGACGCCATAGACGTGGCTCACGAACTGAGCGAGGTGCTCGAGTTCGAGCTGGTGCCGAACTTCCGCACGCTCGGGCCCCGTCTGGGTGAGCGCGTCCAGCATTTGAAGCCGGCCCTGGCCGCGCTCGACGGGGTCGAGGCCGCGGCGACGCTCGAAGCCGGGCGCTCGCTGTCGCTCGACCTGCCCGGTGGCCCGGCGATCGAGCTCACACCCGATGACGTGCAGCTGCGCGTCCGTGGTCAACAGGGCTTCGCGGTCTCTCGCGAGGGTGGGGAGGTCGTCGCGCTCGACCTGACGCTGTCCGACTCGCTGCGCCGGCGGGGGCTGGCGCGTGAGGTCGTGCGTCTCGTCCAGGACCTGCGCAAGACGAGCGGGCTGCATGTGTCGGACCGGATCCACCTCCGCCTCGAAGGCCTCGACACGATCAGCGAGCTCTTCGACTACATCGCCCGCGAGGTGCTGGCGGTGTCCATCGGGTCAGGGTTAGGCGACGGGGAAACGGGCGTCGCCCTCGATCTCGAGACCGACGAGGGTCCGGTCGCCGCCCTAGCCTGGCTGGAGAAGGCTTCGGCAGGGGAGTAGCGCAGGGCTGGGCCGGCCTGGGCCGTGGCCGCCTTGATCCGGTGGGTCGGCGTCCAGATCGTCGAAGGGGAAGCCGGGCCGGGAGTGCGTTTTTGCGAATACCCACTATAGTGGGTTTGGCAGAGAGTGGCCGGCCGTCGTCGCCGTTCGGCGCAGCCTCCTAGCAGCCGTCGTCGAGGAGCTTGCCCAGCACGGACGAGAGATCGGCGCGGTCGCGGGCACTGAGCCGGGCGTACAGATGACGGTCGATCCCCTCAATGTGCTCGGCCACCGCCTTGCGAAGGGTCTCTTGGCCCTGGGTCGTGAGCACGACGTGGACGCTGCGCCGGTCGCTGGGGCAGTTCTTGCGTTCCACCAGGCCCGCGTCCGTCATCCGATCCACCAGTCGGGTGACCCCGCCGGTGGTGAGCGCGACATCGGCGCTGAGCTTGCTCATCGTCAGTCTGCCCTCCGGAGCCCCTCCGATGTGGATCAGCACGTCAAACCAGACCAGCGGGATTCCGATGGCCTCCTCCAGCTCGTGCCCAAGGAGGTCGGTGAGGCGGCGGTGTGAGCGGACCAGCAGCCCCATCAGCTGCAGGCGCTCATCCTCAATCTGGCCGAGGATCCCGCAGGTCCCTCCGTCGGCTGCCTCAACGGCCGTAGCTGCTGCCGTCACTTGCTCGCTCATCTCGGTCTTCATGGGCTGCTCCCCCAGGTCAGGCCTCCATACCGTACCAGAGGCCTTGAGTTTGGGATTTCTGATTGACAAGTATCTGTAGAATCAGATACTATCTGATCAATGATCGCAGCACAACACAAAGGAGCGATGTCATGAGCACCACCACCGCAGTACGGACCGTCACCCTTCCCAAGCCAGGGACCTACGTCGTGGACGCCGCCCACGCCGAGATCGGCTTCGTGGCCCGACACCTGATCGGGACCAAGGTCAGGGGCCGCTTCACCGAGTTCTCGGGCACCTTCACGGTCGCCGAGAACCCCGAGGAGTCGACCCTCGAGGCCGAGGCCAAGGCAGCCAGCATCCACACCAACCAGTCGATGCGCGATGACCACCTCCGCACCAACGACTTCCTCGACGTGGAGCACCACCCGACCATCACCCTCAAGGGCACCGGGCTCCGCCGGGTGACCGACACCGACTGGAAGCTGTTCACGGATCTCACCATCCGGGGCGTCACCCGGCCGGTTGAATTCGACCTGGAGTACCTGGGCGAGGGCCCGGCCATGCAAGAAGGCAAGTCCGTCGTGGCCTTCTCAGCATCCGCTGAGATCGACCGCCGTGACTTCGGTGTCTCGTTCAACCACGCACTGCTCGACGGCAGCGTCGTCGTGGGGAACAAGGTGACGATAGAGCTCGACGTCGAAGCCGGGCTGGCCGACTAGCCACCGGTCCTTCCACCGTCAACATCCCAAGAAGGCGGCTCGCCCAACAGGGTGGAGTGCCGAAGGTAGGCAGTACGCTTCGCCGGCGTGCGGACCACCTCGGCACCCACCCTGGCCGCCGTCGAGGCCACTCCTCTTCGGGCTGTGGCCGATGCCGGACCGGAGGACACCTATGTCCTCGCCGTGGACCTCGGCACCGGCGGGCCGAAGGTGGCGGTGATCTCGGCCACCGGCCGCGTCGCTGCCCACGCGTTCGAGAGCGTGGGCATCGCACTCACCGAGGACGGGGGCGCCGAACAAACCCCGCAGGACTGGTGGGACGCCATCGCGGGCTCGGCGCGCCGAGCCTTGGCCGAGAGTGGCGTGCGTGCCGAGCAGGTCGTCGGCCTCGGCTGCACGGCGCAGTGGTCGGGGACGGTGCCGATCGACGCGGACGGGCGCGCCATCGGTCCCGCCATCACCTGGATGGACTCCCGCGGTGCCGATGCCGTCAAACGTGCCGTGCGGGGAGCGCTCAACGTCCAGGGCTACTCCGCCTCCAAGCTCACCAAATGGGTGAGGAAAACCGGCGGTATCCCGAGTCTGTCGGGCAAGGATCCCGTCGGGCACATCCACTTCCTGCGCGAGGAGCGTCCCGAGGTGTACGCGGCCACGGCCGTCTTCCTCGAACCGGTCGACTACCTCAACCTGCGCCTCACCGGCCTCGCCCGCGCCTCGCACGACTCCATAACGCTGCACTGGGTCACCGACAACCGGGACATCACGCGCATCGCGTACGACGACTCCCTCTTTGCGATGGCCGGCTTGGAGCGGAGCACACTCCCAGAGCTGGTGCCGACGGGCAGCATCGTTGGCGGCCTCACCGAAGTCGCCGCGACAGAGCTCGGGCTGGTGACCGGCACCCCCGTCATGGCCGGCATGGGCGACCTCCATTCCGCCGCCGTGGGCTCGGGCGCCGTCGACGATTTCGACGCCCACCTCTACATCGGCACCTCCAGCTGGATCAGCTGCCATGTCCCCTTCAAGAAGACGGACGCACTCACCAACGTCGCCTCCATCCCCTCAGGGGTGCCGGGTCGCTACCTGATCGCGGACGAGCACGAGACGGCCGGCGCCTGCCTCACCTGGTTACGCGACAACCTCCTCTTCCCGAACGACGAGCTGGCCGACGGGCGGGGTGCGCCGGAGGATCTCTTCCAACGACTCAAT